>Ga0209780_1003289_pt1 | contig 11977 bp, 6 predicted proteins | sample WorMetexBAHAMAS2_FD_187384 | JGI IMG/M metagenome (GOLD analysis project Ga0209780, IMG submission 187384) | Marine gutless worms symbiont microbial communities from Max Planck institute for Marine Microbiology, Germany - Inanidrilus exumae... | ecosystem: Host-associated > Annelida > Digestive... | reverse complement strand
ACCGGTACTGGAGACCGATCTGAGTTTGATACTGAAAATTATTAAAATCAGTATTAGTGTCTTATCAACGATACGGACATAGAGGCTCAGAAGAGCCTGCGTCCGTCAACAGCATTGACTTGACTTGTAAAAGTCGGCCCAGCTGATCGGGAAGGCAGCAAAACGCAATAGTAATGTAGAAGACCCATGTGTATAATTCAGTGAGAGACTGTTTGTTCGGTGCGTCGATAAATTAAATAACAGAAGTGTTTACAAACGTTACCTTAAACAATGTCAGTCGGTAACGATGTATGGAATTCAAGCATTTTCACACAGTAGTATGCTACATTTCTGGAGGTATTTTAGTTAGAAAGGTTTCAAACAGCCAAAATGACCTTCACTTCAGGGTAACTCAAGGTCATTGGTATTGATGCCATTTGATAAGCTGCATACAGTTTCCTATTAGTGAACCCTTGTATTATTATAATTATTATACAATTTTTAACATGCCATGTGTCAGTCATTTAGATGACAAAATCGCAGGCACGGGTCACGTGAAACTGAGTACAACTTAGTGTAATAAAACGTTTTTAGTTTCTTTTTGAAAGTGTTTGGAGTAACATTCAAGTTGCCAGTTATGTCGCAAGGTAGAGTATTCCAGATGGGGGTATAAGCACTGTAGGTGAAGCTGTGTTGTGCGAAACCGGTTCTCATCCAAGGAATTTCAAGCAGGTTGTGACCAGAGGACCTGAGTTGTCGTGACAGGCGGTGCTGCTGGAGTAGGTCGTGAATGTAACTTGGCTGATGAGTCGTGAGTGTCTTGAATGTCAGTAATGCTATTTTGAACTGAATGCGAGCAGTAACAGGGAGCCAATGCAGATTGCTAACACTGGTGTAATGTGATCGCGTTTTCTCATCATCATGAGTCATGACGGTGTGCGCTAGGGCATTATTTCCGAGATGTTATCAGTTATAATCTGTTTGAGCTTGGCCAATTAGCAGAAATGACTTATGCAGAAATTGTGCCCTTGCAGTATTTTTGTGTACATTTTACTCAAGTTGGTACAGTTTTAGTAGTAATAATAACAACAGAAATGGAGAATAGATGATTGTTCATTCGGTGTAGCACTTTTTAGTTGAATATTTTGACATTATTTCAGCCTTCTGTTTCAGTACTAAGCCAAGAGAATGGCTGGGAAGGACGTCTCCAAATTGAGCTATTTTGTGTTGGGTGGGACGTAAGAACTTAACTCAGTTAATCAATTAATCAATCAGCCTGCTCTTGTGCTACTTGCTGCAATTGCATTGATGGCTGTTCTATTCGTAGTCAACGGATGAAGACAGGATAAGGTCCTGCGAGTGTTTTTACTTGCTTGGCATCAGGCAGGCTGTCCAGCCTTGTAAACACTTTGCACCAGTCACTCCTGATCAAGTGGGAAACGATCAATCCAGGTTCACGTGGAAAATGGCTGTTGAACCAATGTGTGTGCACTTAGGTGATTGAAGGAGGCAACTATGACGTAGACGTGATTATATCATCACGGCACAGCACTCTGTACAACGAGCAAAAGAAACAGTACGACCAACACACATGGACATCAGAAGAGGATGGAGAATATCGTTTCTGCTTCAGCAACGAGTTCTCAACAGTCACTCACAAAGTGGTCTACTTTGACTTTCAGGCGGGAGACGACGACCCACTACGTCCGCCGTCTGGCAACCCGCTTTCTGCTATGACACAGGTTCACATTCAGTGCATACAAACACTGCTAGAAGGCATATAAATAACATGATACAATATTTACTAAAAATAAATGGCTGCCTTTTGGTTTTAGTTTCTATGCACTTACAGAACACGATGCACACAGGTTTGAGCTACACTCGAATTAGTCCGATTATTTTGTAATTTAAGTAACAGAAGCGACACAATAACTGCTATTTTGTATCAGTTTTTATCAACAGGATAAGCACAGTTGTGCACTGGTATTTAAGCTACTCTGGTGATTTTGAGGTTTTCACCCTGTGTGGTTGACACGTTGTGAAGTCGACTCCTCCAATCCATCAGTCTATGGGTGGGGTGTAGGACCAAAAAACTAATCCCAATTTACGGATATAAGCACCCCACAGAGATGTGTCTGGTACCTTAGCACAATTTGTCTTTCTTCATTGTCCTTTGCACTTTTGAATGGCAGAGTTTGTGCTAACGACTTTGCCATGAAGTCATTGGAACTTAGAAACAATTTTGATGTCATTGGATAGGGGAATGTCTGTAGTTGTGCACCTGTGTTCAATTGTTCTCTGTGCCGCGAGGTGGCACCATCACAGAACATTTTATTTGAAAATATAGTCCATTTTTTTGTTTTTTGCTTCTCAAGAGCAGCATAATAAACCTATGCAGATGAAATTTTGCTTTTAGGTATACTCTATGAGTCTATTCTTCTATGCCAAGTTGGGCCATGATTGGTCATTGGGGTGGGTACAGAAGCCACCAATGTTCAAAATCTGGTCATATTTGCAGTTTTGCTGCAAAGAAGTGACATTATTTACCAATGAAGGTTGAATTTGATCCCGGGAAATATATTTCTAGAAGTCAGAGAACCAAGAGCGGTTAACAATAACACCTGTCAATGTAGGTGTCTCATTACTTCCTATGAAGAGAGACACATAACAAGCAGTACACGCCGCAGCACTGATTGTAATCAATTCAACTGCATTTGGCGCACCTCATGCACGGACCGTCTGACCATGCAACGGCGGCGATTGCCTTTGATGTGACCATCACCTAGTGAAGCGTACCCCCCCCCCACCTGCTAAACGGCGGAGGAGAGGTTACACTCGATCAGCGTCACTGCCAATGAGTGGAAAGCTTCAATATGCGACACCGAATCAGTTCATATGGCGATGGCAGCTGTCGCTCGCTGCTTTGTTAGCGTAGCAGCAACTCGGTACAGTCGGAGAGGCTCTTTTCTGCTACCTGGTGTCTATCATGAAACCAAGATTGCGGCTCCTCCCAGTCCAAATAAGAGTCTTGATCTCAAGTCCCGTGATTGACCAATCAAGACTCGAGAATGAGATTTCTTGGGAATTAACATCCCTAAACTGGAGCGTCCAATATTTGAAAGTTTGGTCATAATGGCAATTTTTTGGTGATTTTTCAACCAGATATACAGATAAGAGTGAAATTTGGCATGGTACACATTCTTATGCCAAATTTGGCCCTCATCGGGGAAAAGGGTGAGTACAGTATCCCCCAAACTTGAATATTTCCTAAAAATTGCGTTTTTTCCAGTGTTTGTCGCCTTGGTATACATTTTCGCCCATGCAAGGCTTGCATGGGCGAAAATGTGTACCAATGAAGCTGAAATTGAAGCATACTATATTGGTTCACTCTTGCCCCCAATTTAGAGGTGGGTGTAGCTGGCCATCGTGCAGTTTTACAGGGGTTTGGTGATGATGCTTACGGTTTCTAGTCGGCATTTTGAGTGCAGTGGTTTTTCTTGTTCAGCTGGAGCCTGTGATATTATGGAGGATCTGACGGTTACGGCAAGACTACTGTTAACTGTTGCTGCTGCAAGTACAACAGTATGATGTATGTGTTTGTGTGTCACAACAGATGGAGACATCGGCATTAAGCACATATCAGTCACTGAAGGCTGTCATGGATTATCAGACACATCACAAGCTCCGCGAGTCACAGGGTAGAGCGTTTGCCGAGGACGTGAATGAGAGAGTTCAGTACTGGTCTGTTGGCCAGACGATTATCATTTTCATTGCTGGCCTTGGACAAGTTCTCATCCTGCGTAGCTTCTTCTCCGAACGCAAGACAATACATGTACCGTCCATGCAGACATAGGGTCCATGTAAACATTGAACAATGCAGCGTGACTTATCATTGTCCTTGGTACTCATTTCTTTACTGGCTGACTCTTAGTTACTCATCTTACTAGCTTTTCTTGTATACACAGAGAATAAACTCAGATATTGTCCATCATGGCTTCATATCTTGAACAAGAAGTGTAGGATGTGCAACTAGCATCCATTGGCCTGGCGTGGTTTCATACTTGATAGTACATTCGTAACTTGTCACTTTACTGGGCTTCCGTGTATATGCAGTTGATGTCTGGTGCGGTTGATATGCGGTGAGCTGCATTGTTTGTGCACATGAAGTCTAGCCCTGATACTAGTGTATCACGTACGTATGATATGATACGATGCGATACAATAGGGGATCTGTAACGTGCTGAAAAGCTGACAGATATCCAACTTAATTTACCACATGGAACCAAAAGCGGTAGAATAACGTAAAGACCTAAAAACAAAACCTCATTTTCTCAGAACATACAGTTCTGGTAATATTCAGTGGACTATTCAGTGGACTGGAGGCAGTAGTGTGGGAGGGAGGAAGTGTTGTGGGAAGTATTTGTGAAACCTGTGGTTTTTAAGCTGGGAGTGAAAAATAAGGGAATGATTGGTGATGAGAGAAAGACAGTGTGACAGATTACGTTACATATTACATGTAATGGTATTTTATGCACAAATGACACATGCCACACTGGCATTACAAGTGTCCAATATATAAAGGATAAAACTGTGAGATAAGAACTGAATAACAACCACTTAAAACATAGGTCAAAAGAATGGTTTTGGATCAGTGGCGGTGTGGATTGTTTCTGGCAGACTGTTCCAGTGTGAAGGGCGACTGACCGAGAAATGCTGCAGGAAAAAATGAGTTGAGATACGGAGACTGGGATGAGGTAGATGGAGAGACACAGGGGGTTGATTCCACAGACGAGGTGAAGCGTACAGAAAGGAACCATCAGTTATATGTAATGAGAGTGATGTTGGTGGCTGAGCAAAGGTGACAGTAGATGAAGTGAGTGGTGTGAGGATGTTGAACGGAGATGAGGTTATGCCGACATGAAGGTTGGCTGATTTTGAAGACATTGTTGGTAAGTAACAAGAGCTTGAATTCGATGCATTCAGTTGTTTCGAGTCAGTGGAGAGAGCATAAGATAGGAGTGGTGTGAGAGGATTTAGGACCTTTAACGACAGCATGTGAAAGCTGGTTTTGAATCTGTTGGAGGTGGGTTATTTGAGAAGGCCTGTGAGGCTGTGGGTTTATTTGTATGTATGTGATGCTTCTGATGATTGCTGCATGTGTTTAAGTGAAGTGGTGCAGACATTGTGAAACTGGTTGTCTGAATTTATGTCGTCAGAGCTGTTTATTTTGTATTCACATTATTATTAAATTCAATGATAAATGGCTTTTTTGTTACCTGTGAGCAGTGGACTGTACTGGAAATGGCACATTTTGTATTGTGACTGTATGTTGTCTCAGTGATTGAAGCAGGTTCTAATTTTGTTACATCAAATTGTTTTTATTTTCGGGCATGATATATTTTGTTGTAATTGCCAGGTTTCCCACGTCTCCTGGAAAGTCCTGGATTTTTAAAATAAAATTTCCAGGCTCTGGAAAGTCCTGGAAAATGGGTTTGATCCTGGGAAGTCCTGGAAATTTTAGTGCAAGGTCCTGGAAAGTCCTGGACTTTTCTAGGCTATGGTTTTGGGAATCGGACACAGTGATGCAGGTGCAAATTTGTGGCTTCCTTTGGACACACAAAATAGACGAGGCATTCAGCTTCAGGGGGCTTCATCCCCTGGCCCCCACCATGCAGTTTTTGGACAATTTGTTTGCTATTGCTCAGAGACAGTGATCAACGTATACTGGAGTATGGATGCAGCTATCATATGATGTATATATATATGGTTAGTAACTGCTGTTTGTCTCTGTATTCACACATCACTGGCGTACGACAGGGTCCTGGGAAAATGCTTCTGTGATCCAGGAAGAGTCCTGGAAATTTTTGTAACCAAGAGAGTGGGAACCCTGAATTGCTCTCCATGTTGTAACACATTGAGCTCGTTTTTAATAATCTAAATATTAATTCATTTTGTCCATCCAATAACATCAAAGCACTGAAGGCACATAATTCATAATTATGATATATTTAAGAAGCACAGTAGTCTCACATTATGTATTTAAATTGCCCATATAAATACATTTTGTCATTATCATACACAAAAAAATATTTCAGGCTTCGTGATATCGGACGTTTTTAGTCATGCCATAACTTAGCATAGGTTTGTGATGTTGAACTGTTTGTTGAATGCTGAGCAGATCAAAATATCAAGCTGTTAGTGACAAGTTGTCATAGACACAGACTACTAAGTGAGAGCTTGACATCTGACAACAACGTTACGTTGTTACAATGTGATGAAGAATGTTTATATTGTTGCTGGTTTACTCTGACCATGTGTGGGTTATAATTCATTTTTGTGTTTATACATGTTTGTACAGATGTGTGTGTGTCCACATGTTAAATGAGCAGCTGAAGAATGGGCTCGGTAGAACCCAATTTTTTGTCGTGTTTGGCTGTACATTGTGTCACTTTTTTTGCTAAGACCAAAGTCTCAGACTAAGAACAAAAAACTGGTCTAAGACTATGCGTTCGTTCGTTCATTCTTTGCGAGCAGGGGTCCAGCCTACTCTGGACCACAGCGCTTAGACCATATAGCGATCTAGTGCGCTTGCCCAGGGAGAGGAAGAGAATTGGTAGGTGTGTGCGATGTGTGTTAGCGACGTGCAGGGAAGGACAATGTAGGAGTGAGCAGCTTGTTGGGTATTTCTATAGCGCGCCCCTTCTAGACGTGGCCTACTGTCTGGCTTAGCCCTGACTGGCGCTGTATATTACGCCAGCCAGCGGCCAGCCAAGTCTATTTACTTCGACTCATGCCAGCCCAGCAGGCAGACTTGACACTGCTAGATCAAGGTGCCTGCAACGGTCACAGTTTGTAGAGGAAACTGTCGAACCCTCTTTTTTTCCTGCCGGGGATTATCTTCCTGTTCATCATGTACATAGGAATTATTAGAAATAATTCTTTGGTAGGCGGACGCGCCTGGGCTGAGTCGAACCCGGCCACTGAGCCATCACACTCTACTGCACATGGCAGCCGAGTGCGTTAATCACTCGGCCACAAAGGCAGGTCTCTAAGACTATGCAGAATATATAAAAAGCTTAACTGTCACAGAGGGGGTCGGCACAATGTGCTATATCATTTGAAATCTTGTTAACTGCTACACAACTGTGTGATAATCCCATTTAAAACGGCTTGCAGAAGGTGAGTGACCTTGAAGGCCATTCAAGGTCATCCGAATTTCACTAATCAATGCTTCCTGTTAGTGGTCACTGGTCAGTAGTACCAACGTCTCTATCTTGCATGATTTCCAAGATGTTATCGCATTTACTGTATACGTGACTGCCTTTGACCTTCAGCCAAGTATGCTTTCTGATTCATTTGTATACATATAGTAGCATACAGTATTTCCCTAAATATGGGATAGTTAGGGGTCACTGAATTACATAGGTAATAGTACCATTTGATAGAGCACTTACAAGTTCCTATTAGCCTTCCATAGTAACTATGTCCCTAGCTTGCACCTTTTCTGACATAAAGCACGATATTGCCTGTTTCAACCTAGCTTATCTGTACTTGTTGCCCCCGCTGTTAGTGACCCCATTGGAATTTCGCTGAGATTGTTGGTGTTAGCAAGTTTAACATTTATCCATTTTGGCTTGTGACAGAGATACAGACAGACACAAAACCGCAGCATTTACCATGCTAGCCTACCGTCGCGTGGTAACATGACCGAACTAACTAACTAGCAAGACCAAAGTTTGGTCTTAATCTTTTAACTTGATCACTTAAGAGTTGACTTTAGTCTTAGACCAAAGGAATCGTGTATTCGTGTTTTGCTTAAAGTCATGTAAACAGATACATCATCTGTGATGTGGCGTCGTAGCCGTGATATATTTATTGGTCACTGTCAACGAAAAGCATCTGGCAATAAAAGGACAGCATGCCACATCAGTTCACTGAAAAATGTAGAATATATCTGCATTTGCCAGTGAGATGGGGCGTTTGGTGTAAAACCTGGTCTAAGACTTTGGTCTTTGCAAAAAGATAGTGATCCGTCGTGCATTGCAGATTGGGCTCATGGGCCTTGACAAATTGAATGGCTCAGCGCATCTCAGTCTAATCGTGTCTATGTTGTGACTTGACTTAGCATAGTTCTGTGTGAAAAGTGAACAACGGCATGTCGTTGTAGTGTTTGTCAGTGCCTTTGTCGCCTTTAGCCTGATCTTGTTCATGAATATTGCTTGGTGTTTGTGTCACAATTTTGTTGACTGCCAAACATTATCAATAGGGCCCATAGATTTCCACCTAATTTGCCAAGTTCCGCAGCTCAGTTTAGTAAATTCCACGTTTTAACCTACATCCATATATCATTTGGAAATATGCATTACCTCACAGTCTTGCCCCGCACGGGCTCTGGGGCAGTAATGCGCCGTGATTCATATGTTGACTTTGACACTATATATGGAAGTGGAAATATTGCCGTTTTACGCATGCTGAGTGAAAAATATGCAATATAACCCTTACACAGTTTGGTCATTGTGGACTTGCTGTGGGGCAGATGCCATGTTCTACAGAACCTATTTCTAGTAATATGAATGTGTTTATTGTGTCTGCTTGCAAAGCATAATTCAGTATTTTTAAGAAAAGACATTTTTTCGGCTTTCTGTTTCCCCATGTAGTGCAGAAGCATTAGTTACATGAGGTGAGAAATAAAGTATCATTTGACTGCTTACATTTAGCAGCATTTCTGCCAAAGGTTATCAGAATAAGTTGATGTTCATCAAAGTTACAGCATGTCAAAAGAGTATGTTTCTTTCGTACACAGTGTAGAATCCTACTAACCAAGTAACGTTCACAGAATTATTGTACTAGTAAGTAACATTGTGAATACTAGGTTACTGAACACATGATTATATGCACATTTGTGTGTTTGTTAACGTCCGAATACAAGTCGTTTTATTAACTTTTAGTGCATTCTGCTGGTAGTAGCTATAGTTGATTACTTTCAGAATAGTTTCAAGTACGTAGTAATTAAATGATGCTTATTCATACATTAGTTGTTTGCTGCAGTGTACCGTGGTCGCATGATCAGTAGTTTGGCTAGTATTTACAGTAGGGTAGTATCGATGGAGAGCCTGCATACAGGGACCAACTTTTCTTCACTTATATGTCTGGCAGTGGATCAAGACAGGTAAAGATTAGTGGATGATTTTTCCGAGGCTGGTTGGGTCAGTGACTTGAGTTTCATACACTGCTTTGATACTGTTGGTTGGTTTACAGGTAAGGCATCCGGCCTGTAGAAAGCCATTCATGTTAATTTTTAAGCACAGGTCGGATGGAGGGGGGCAGGTCTGGTACCGTGGGCGGGAGGTCCCCCGGATGCTTCTTTTGGGTTGTACCTAAGAGAAAGAGAGGCATTCCAAAACCAGACCAACACAGAAAAGATAATATACAATAAGAGTCGTATAGACACTGATATGTTATAGGAACTGAAGAACAGCAATTACACTAGATATCACATTAATAAATGGGTCTTGTGGTGGTTAGTTTCCACCCTGTTGTAGGCGCTAGCATAATAACTTCAATGACCCTCCCATAACCTTTCCCATTTTGGGTCGTCCATAATATCTTACATCAAAAATTCTGTTAGGACGTCGGGCCTGTAAATAACTTTGCTGATTTCCCGCAAAGGTTCTCTATCGAAAAAGACAGCAAGCGGAGCATTCGCCTAACCCAGATTCACTTGGAAAATGACCGTTAAGCCGTTTTTCTTGCAACTGCCCACTCCTCAGGTAATTTATTGGTTGTGTACTGACGGACCCAATTTTTATACGCAAAAGAATTATATGCAGGCCTATTTTCGAACAGATAAACACCGATTATACTGCGGAATATTTTACAGAATACATATTCAGTGAAACACGAAAGAAAAATAAAATTAAAATTATTAAACAGCAAACAAACACAACTAAACAATACAGTAGATATAATAAACAACTGGCATCTGTTATTAGAGTTATTTACTTTTACAACCGATGTTCCATACGCAACACGACATGGATCGTTATAATAGGGTATAGGGCCTACGTATGAGCAGACAAAGAAGGTAGGCTATAGCAAATTTCAGATGCAATTCATTTCAGTCTCTGCGGAACGGTATATTGTTGTAACTCCAAATCAGACAAGTAAGCTTCACTTCCACTTTTATTTCAAACAGCGTCAATCAACTGGAGAATATGTCGAATATCAAGCCTGATGTCGGATAGGCTTAGTCAGTATTATGTACTTTGTGACAAAGTAGGCCTATAACCGTATTCAGATGAGCGAAATGTATAGGCCTAAATTTAACATGAACACTATAATTACAGGGAGATTCAACTTAGGCAATACTGTGATAACGCAGTACAGTTTTAAGCCGTACATCAATCAAAGACTTCAAGGGATTTAAGCAATAAATCGGCGACTTTTGTAATACGAGGATTGTAGTTAACCTGAAGCGCATTTAATCACTCGCTGCTGCTTGTGAGCCATATGCTTACGCCGTTGGTTGCGTGCATCCTTGGTCGTGACCGTGGAGGCTGTTTTTACTCCGTTGGTTTGTCTGTCTGTCGGCAGTTGCGCAAAAAGTTCAGTTTAACCAGTCTACAGCTACAAGAAACTTGTGAATAAGAACTAGAAAAGCCCTCATTGTATGGCGCACCGACCTCCTTTGCGCAATTCGATAAGCAGAACGCTGCTGTTACTAAGGTAACAGTTTCAAATCAAGATTGTACATTTTAGCCGACGGTGCTTTCCCAGCCCGTAGTTCGCCGTTAACTGTTTCCCAATTTCACTTTCACCGAGGAACATTTTCACTTGCGACCTTGAGCTTTGACCTACGAGCTTGACCCAGATAGGATCAGGGTTAACCAACAAGCAAATATACACAACATCGGTTATTTCATTCAAACGTTATCCTATGCACACACAGGCACACATATACGTACTGTCCGATTGCTTTACACGGCCACTAAAATGGTCGTTAAATGCTTTATGAGGCTATGAGCCACCATGATATGCCGCTTTATGACCAGGTGATCACTGTTCCAGACGGCACCAATTACCCGACTGTTCCAGTGACATCCACGAGTAACAGACGCGAGCAAACGGCACCTAAGACCATGTATATGTGCATTTTACGACTATGCCACTTCTTGCAGTATGAATCCACTCGTTACTGCTTGGAAAGGAAGATTATGGCTATGTCACACTTGTGCCTACAGCGACTAGTAAATCATACAGTAGCCTAAGTCGACTACTGAAGTTCAACAAATGCAGTTTCCAGGACCAGTACTTTCGACCTTTCCCTTATCGTTCCCTGATTTTTTCATAAATGTCCCGATTTTCTCCTGGCCTGTGGCGTTTGTCTGTCTGTCTGTCTGTCTGTTTTTGCACACGATATCTCAAAAGCCGCTGCAGCTAGGATCGTCAGACTTGACAGAAACATTCCATCATTAGTCTTGCAAACCCATTTATTTTGGCGTCAAAATGTCGATGGTCAAGGTCACGAGGCACATAAAACCAGTGCCGGCGTAAATTTTTGCACTTTATGAGTGCCGGCTTCTTCAAATTCTTTACTGAGCTGCGCAGCAAGCAGATCAACACTTGGAGGACAAGAACATGCTTCTAGACATCTTAAGGTTTCATCAGAAGCACAAATATCTAAAACTAAAATCTGTAAAATGTACATTTTAAAATATTTTCAAAAACGACGCTGTACAATAGTACAAACGCCTGAAACTACAAGCTATGAGATGTACATTATAAGAAATTAACGTTATTGTTAAAAATGATAAAAATTTCTGCAGTATGAGCGGATATACTTACAGCCTGACTGGTTTCCATTATTAGGCCGCATCGCAGTAATAACTTATACGGTCTACTGCTACACACGGAGTAGCGTGGTATGTGTGTCTGTCAGTCTGTATGCTGATCACGTTGGTGAGCCTGCAAAAACGGCTGAACCGATCAAGATGCCGTT
>Ga0209780_1003288_pt1 | contig 11981 bp, 8 predicted proteins | sample WorMetexBAHAMAS2_FD_187384 | JGI IMG/M metagenome (GOLD analysis project Ga0209780, IMG submission 187384) | Marine gutless worms symbiont microbial communities from Max Planck institute for Marine Microbiology, Germany - Inanidrilus exumae... | ecosystem: Host-associated > Annelida > Digestive... | reverse complement strand
GTATACATTACAAACTCAGTAAATCGTTTGTAATTGTGTTGTCACAAGTGATCGTGACGATTTGTGTTCATAATTAGAATATTGATTGAACGGTATATATTGAATTGCATAGGCTAATATCTAAAGTTTGAAGATACTCGATAGTTATATTAGCATTGTGAGGAAACTGGCGCTAGTCGTGTCCGTTTCTGTAGTGATCTGATTTCTATTGCTTTGTATATAGCTCTATTCTCGCTGTCAATATTTTGCTACATGCTATTATAATTCGTATATTATACCACAGACTGTGTCATTGATTGTAGTATAGCAACGCATAGATAGAGTTACCTTAATTTTAGTGTAAGTAGTCAAGACAGGGGTATCCAAAGATTTCCCACGAGGGCTCCTCCTCTTAAGCAAATTTTGTAACGCTACCAAAGTATAGGCTTAGTCCTAAATCAGTATAGGATAATAATATGGAGAGGAGAGGACCCTCACAACTCCGATATCGTCGGACATGCGTCGCAGTGGGTAGGAGTTAAGTCGATTCAGCAATAATTCTCCATTTCTTTTCTTTGCCATCCAGCTTAAAAATAAATCACTTCAATTACTGAAGTTTGGAAAGATGGTTGGCAAGCCAGTTGAAGCCACAATCACTGGAAAATGGAGCATAACTGCCACTCATTAAGTTTCTGTAGATGAATAGAAAGTTGATGTTTGACGAGAAAGTGAGAGAAAATTTATTGCAAAGTACGGAGTACGATGGCAGGCTGCCAAAGAAGGCTTACGACCATCTTGCTAACCACCCTTTAGAATATTGTTAGTAACATAACATAAGCAGATAAAACGGAATAAAACAAGAAATGTAAACAATCACATCAGATTTTATTTCTGGTCGATCAGTTGGTTCGGTAATGTCCTATGCGTCTGAGATTGTTCAAGTGGTAAAGAACGTGCGTACACGTTCATCGTTCTCTAGAATCTGTTGAAATTACAAAACTGTTTAAGTCGCATTTCTAACTAAGAGGTCCCGATCTCGACCCCGGCCGTTTTGCTATGACCTAACGAATCTCAGAATTATTGTTTTCGCGCTTATGTGTCCCTGTCAGCAGACATATGATGTGGTACTTAGCGGTTGGGAAGGTAACCGCTGGCCTGGCGGAAGGTAAACGGCAGCCCACTGCCGGAATAACGTCTCCTTGAACCTCAAACGTTCACATTAAGTGCGAGGTATATGAGACTGCTCAACTGCTTATTATTTAAGACTGATGTCACACCTGCGATTTTTAGCGCAACTTTATCGCACGACAAAGTTGCAGCATGCAACTGTGCATGTCGCACACTGCAACTTTGTCGCATAAACAAGCACTGACCAAGCTGATTGGTCATTTCTTGTTTATGGGACAAAGTCGCAGTGTGCGACATGCACAGTTGCGTGCTGCAACTTTGTCGCGGGATAAAGTTGCGTGACAAAATCGCAGGTGTGACATCGGTCTAAGACATGCAGCACAGGTGTCCGCGCTACTGTCTTCTACAAGCGAGTTATCAACCAACGGAACAACTTGCTTTCTGATACTGACTTTAGCTCACTCACTATTTTCAAGCGTTCCATTTCTAACTTTTCTTTTACGTATCGTTCGAAATGCTGTTGATTTTATTATGTTTTATTTCTAATTTTTCTGTTTACTTATATCTCAAGTACTGTTTGCATCAATTTCCGCAGTCATTGCAGGGGAGCCGTAAGAGCATTTTAAGCCTGGCTACTCCTGTTTTGTTAACGTTTGAATTTATGTATGTATGTATGTATGTAGTAGTAGTGGTGGTAGTAAGATTCTTTCATGAAGAATTTTGGCACACGCAAAGTCAACACACGATAAACAAACATACAATGCCTACAATATAAGTAGAATGCAATATTTTATATACACTAAACAAATAAACTTGACGATGACGATGATGATGTCTTTACATTAGCAGAACACAGTCCGTGGACAGTCTTTGCCCTTTCAATAACTCCAGGCATGTCCTGGCTACAACATCGTCTCAGAGCTGCCGCGGCGGTTGCGGAGGCTGCGACGAGCACTCTGATGAGTGCTGTGTCGACGAGGCCGCGTGCTTGTCGCATCGTGATGAATCGCCGATAGATTTTCTGACAGACGTCGTCTTCACGCCAACGAGCGGCGCCCGGTGCTCGGCGAACCAGCCGCCGGGGAAGGTGGGTCCTGTGCCGCCGACTCGCCCCGCTGCCGCCCGAGTCAGCTGCGTCCCATCTCGCGAGACTAGAAACCCGTGCGTGGACTAAAGACAATCAGTCGCTGATCGCTAACGTATTGTATCCCTTCGACGTGCACCACGCCCACGGATGCGCTGTTGCAGTTCTTATTGTACGTTTGCTATGGTTATGTTCACCTCAATCACTTTTGCTCGACGACGAAAAATCCCCGACGGCCTGAATGTCTGTTTTCTGGTTCGTCACGAGCTGAGTGTTTCAGGAATTGACATCAGCAGTTATCAACAGTCTCCACCATTACGAGCTTGCTCCGTGCGCGAGAGGCAGGCAAGCTGCGACAATAGCACAGTGCGAGTTCTCATCATGCAGCATGTTTCTATCCCTTGCGTCAGCAGCCGGTTCTACGGGAGCAAGTGCGTGCTGCGTGCGATGTCGTTGAACGTCTATTAGCTAATTGGCAGTGCACTTATTGACAGCATCTTCGGTGATGACTGCTCGATAAGAGGGAAGATTATCGGAACAACTATCGGAAGAGCTGTGTACCAGTAGGCCTATTATTCACAATCATGAGAGAGTAGTTGTTGCGGGTGAACCATGAAGCTTCGGTTCACTACCGTTGCAAGTGACTGACTATATACAGACCTATCTTCTACACGACCCAGTTGTCGATTGGCACTTAACCTTACGTACCCTCAGACTATATCGAGCAGCGGCAAAAAACTGGCATACGTTTCAGAAAAAAACTAACCTATGTATAACTAATTGGCCGACGAGGAAGTCGATCTCAGCAGTGGAATCGAATCTTTCCTGTAATCGTAAAATGACGTCCAGTCGTCCATCTAATCAGATGTCTGACAAGTCAAACACAAACATTTGCACTGGCTTTATCTAAGAAATCGATTCATAAAGTTGAAACCGTCACGCATTAGCTGTTCGGTTAATGATTAGTTAAACAGTTCGGTGCAACTCTGAAGTGAACAGTAACTTAGTTACGCGCTTGAGATAACAAAATGAGCAGTTAAACTACTATTGATCATTAAACAGCGGAACTGCATGGCTAAACCAAAATATGGTCAGCTGCCGACACCCGACATGAATACCGTTTACATATAATTTAAGCGTCTCACTGTCTTTTAGGCCGTCACCTCCATTGTCTACAGGTCAGCCAAATGCACGTGAGTTTCGTCTTCATTCTTGTATCCGAAATGATTTTTTACTTCCCACATTTCACAACGGTCTAAATTTCACGATAGAATGTTCAATCGCTGTGGTTAGTTTCATCTCCCTTCTGGATGCAGGCAGCAAAATTATTAACTTGTAGTCGAGGCCTGCTGGCAACAGCACGCGGTGGGCGTCGCACCCGCACATCATTCATCACTGTCATCGACAAATGTTTAATTACTTCTCGTCTTCAGTTCTCTTAACCCTTCAACGGCGCCTGAAGCGCAGTGGATCTTTATAATAATGCTCATTACCCACGCCGGCTGTATAGCCGCAGGCGTAGGGTAGGGCGTTAGTCGCGTCTGTTTGTCGGTTTGTCCGCGTTCTAAAAGGAAAACGGCTTGAGCTATCAGCACCAAAGTCGGTAGACATATAGTCCATGGCAGGATCTTGGCATGCACTGACCAATCAATCAATCAAAATGGATTTATTTAGTTGGCGTTGTATGTAATGAATCGGAGGCGCCGATAAATGGCTGTCAATGGCATGGGATGTACACGGAGTTGAAGAGGTGGGTTTTCAGAGCAGTTTTGAAGGTGTCCAAGGTGACAAAATCGCGGATGGAAGCAGGTATATTGTTCCAGGTAGCAAGTGAAGAGACTACAAAGGAGTGTCGGTGGAAGTCAGAAGACGCATGAGGCAGGTATAGTGTAGTGGTGATGCCAGAGCGCAGTGCCCTCAGCGGTTGCAGTTGATGTCAACAATGTCGAAACAAACTGAACATGTTCAATTTGTTTCGATTTTGTCGAAAGGACGGAATTTTACAATAGAATCGTTCGACATTGTTGCCGTTTGTGGCAACAAAGTCCAATGTTGCTTCGACAAAGTCGAACGTTGCTTCGACATTGTTGCTGGTGTGGATGGTGCCTTACGATCGTATCACGTGTACTGTATCTTAATAATCACACTCAGTATAAGCGTACTTTAGCCCGCGGCTAGATTTGCTAATAGCATGTAGTCTGCAGTATTGTATGAGGTGCCGCAGGGTTCCGTTGGAACCTGTCGGCATTGTCCTTGCTACGCTGCTGACGTGCTGTAACCGGTTCGACGTGATATTCTAACTACAAATATTTACAGGTCTTCTTATTTGTCTGAGGCTAACGTGCGTGTGATATTTGCCGTTTTAAAGCTATGACTCTGTCGCCGTTACACTTGGTTGTAAACTGGCCAGATTTTACCATTTATTTATGCATGTTCTGCATGTTCTTCTTTTAAATGATCTCTGACCGAAAGTACGAAAATTGAAGAAAATTTTCGTACTGTACTACTAGTGATAATAATAGTAGTAGCAGCAGCAACAGCCGCAATAACATAATAATGACAATAATAAAGATCTTGAATATCCTCTTACGCGCACTTTTCTAAATTGTTTAATTTGTTTATTTCAGTTTTTTGCACAAATGCCATGCTCTGCCATTAGGCCTACATGGCCCAAACAATAATAGCCATTATCCTATTAAGGGTTAAATGCACATTTTGGCTGAGTAGGCCCATCGGGGTGAGTTGTTCAATATCATAATGGCGTCAGAGGGAGTTGTCCCGTCATCTACTTCTGAAACTGGCAGTCATAATGAAGGGCCTGATGCCTACGAGGACGCTTTGGTGCCTTCCTCTGAGAACTGCGTTGGAAAGAGTCGGTACTTAGCTGGAAGAGAAGGGACGCTGACGGCGGCTGAACAGAGTAACAAACATATGCGGTGAGAAAAGCGGTGCGTTCGACTATGTTTCGGACTCCTGGTTAGTCAAACACGTCGCGTATCTTGCTGTTAAATCGTTAATGATAACCGGAACTGAAATGAAAATGAAAAGTAATGGTTAACGATAGCCACAACGGTGACCAAAATGACATCAGGTAATGAAAATGTCGATACACCAATAATTCCAGCGATATTCTTCCTCACCTCCGACTTTATATTTAACTACCGAGTCTTCCCGTTTTAAGCCTCGTCTGGGTACCATTATGTCACATGATCGACTTTGGCGATGCACAGTTTGACGCAAACAAATTCATTAAGACTAGCGGCGGGCGCACCACGAGACAGCCGCCCGACAGCGTTCGATCTGCTTGCCGACTGACAAACTGCCCATGTTGTCAGCGACCGGAAGCAACGCGTTGTTCGCGCATGCGTGGTCACGACCGCAGGCGACGAGAGACGACAGGAAAACGACTAGAAATATGATGGCTGATGCAGACGGTCGTGTAGCCGTGATCGGTGATAGACGTGAATGCATAGAGACATGACCGACATGTGCTACATCAGGGCTACAGCGAGACAATCTCCCAGCGTTCGGGACTCTGCCGCATACTCCGAGCCCCAAAGTCGTCAATTGTAGTGCAGAATTTTGACAGAAGAACGGCGGTAACTGTAACAAAGAAACTGGCTTTTTGAGTGGCTCAAGTCACAACAAGTAGTGTACAGTTCAGCCAATAGGCTAGCCACTGCAGTAGTTAACGTCAGGCAAGGCACCGGCGTTGCGACCGACTGCCTAAGACTAGTTTACAGTATACAGTAGGCCTACTACATAATGTCAAAGTGTGATTCAGTCAGCCGTGATAATGATGTATGACCCAGTCTATATATATATAAATCTGTCGCTGTATGTACATGTTGATGGCGGTTTTACGGTATTAAATAAATTTTAGATTTTGCATGCAGACCTTTAAGATTCAAATATAAACTATGTTACCCGTATCGATTTCAGAGACTGACATAATCATGACAAATGGCGTTTTTTCAGTTTAGGGTAAACACATCAAATCGATTAAAATATAAGCAGGTTCGCGTGTGGGAATAATTGCAATTAACTTACAGATTTATTTATGTTGTAATAACTTGTAAGATCCCTAAACCAAAAATACAATAATGTCCCGAATTTTCAAGGCTGGGATGATTCAAGACCGTTTTACATCTAAGATAAAAATTTACACGAAGTAGAACCGGATCTGCATGTGGCGCTTTAGTTTGCCTCTAGTAGGCCTATTTTATTGTGTCTAGCTAAAATGGACTCTACCAGCTGCTGAATTAGGAAGCATTACGGGCCTGGATTTGGCAGTCGATGTTTTACACCTACATTGAAAACATGAAACAAAGCTCATCAGAAAGTCTTTCGATCGCCAAAATCGCCCGTCGTTAGTCGGAATGTGGTTGTCCAATCCGCGGCGACGAGTCACGCACGATCAGCACCTTCACGTCGTCGCATTTTCCACACAACTATAGCAGTTCAACGTCGTCACACGCGACGACGACAACATAATAGGCCTACTGCCGACGAACAGAAGAATTAGGACGAATTACTGGAGACAGTTAGCACCGGCGTCCGTGTGCAGATGGGCTGAACATCCGACATGCAGACGCTTCCGGCATCGAACGGAACGGAATCCTGCGGCGCCGCAAGCAGCTGTTCGGCGCGAAATCCATTGAATCAATCAACGGAGGATTTGCAGCTACGAACAGACGCGGCGCAAGCGCGGCGCGGAGGAGCTAAGCCGTCAGTGCGAGCGATAGCTGCAACTGATAATCGATCCATGTTATACACACAGATATTATCGGCCGGCACATGCGGCATAGCGCCGCTTCTGTATCCGGTGTCATCCTTACGTTGTGCGACCTGACTACAGACACGGTCTACTGCTCGCCGCAAGGTATCGCGCTAACTAACGCGCTCTTCTTCCCTTCCGCCACTTTAGAGTTTTCGGTTAAGACACACACATATTAATTTTGTTGGACATTGTGCAAGTAACGATACTTATTTGCTTGCTGTATGGTTTGCTTTTTGTATTGCATTTCTTTGTATTTGTTTTACATTGCTAACATGTCATGATGAATAAAGTTCTATATAGGGAACGGCGCTAGCTAACTGAGAACATATGCTGCGACGTCTGTCTTCTGCACGAATGGCCTACGCATCTGATCCAATCCAATCCAAGGTGATGTGGCGGGTGCAGGAAATCCTCTCTGCCCGCATCTCAAATAACATAACATTTTGCACAAACTGATAGACCCCCGGTTCCTGTTAGGTCTGATTTATAATCATAAACAACATCTTGATTAATCCAATATTTATCGGGACGATTCTTAAAGGCGTTAACAGAGTCAGCCTCCACTACATAATCTGCTGCTGCAATACTGCCACCCACTGCAACAAATCACGTGACCCTGTAGACCTAGGAGAAGCTCCGGCTCCATCGTATGCTCCGCCCAGCGTTACAGCTTCTGGCAATTTAATAACATATACGGAGCCTATATGGAGGCCATGCAGAACGAGTACAGACATGGAAAAGTCGGCGTCTGGACGAAAACCAAATTAGTCAGATCAGCACCGTCTTACTTGATCTCACAAGACCAAAGCATGGACGTGAACGCGTGGCAAGTTGAAGCAGCTGGAAACGTCACTCGGCTGTTGTACTGTGTATATAAAAGATCCTAACATTAATATTGTGTTGAGATTTTGTGTGAAATTCATCGAGAAAACTTTAACGCCCATCCACTGTCTTTTGTATACCAATTAACGCAACTATCTCTGAGTAGCCACAAATCTCGTCACAATATTTGCAACGATAAATGCAACGATACGGCGTATTTTACGGCATACGGACGTGTGTGCGCTGAGACGTCAGATGACGGTCATTATGTGGGTGTCATAAAGGTACAGTCAACGCCCGGCGGTGCTAAGTAGTACTGATTAAATTACGAATGTATTGCGACTATGACGTTGTTCCGGGGAACGACGAGCCTAGGCGCCGCTCAGCGTGCACGCCGTGTACGCTCTGATGGCGACTTGGCGACGCTAAGACCGGCAGTGTATTCGTCCAGGCGCCGACGACCGATAGGCGCCGCGACATGAGACGATAAAGCAGTTTCCTATGATCCTAAAACCGGGACGCTGCATGTGAACCGGAGAAGGACAAGTTGGAAACGGCAAATCGAATGTATGCCGTCCATAATGCCAGTAGAGGCGTCGATTACAGCTCTCCATACGAACTGCTGCCGTTTTCGCTATTCTGCATCTTCAGCCCATTGCTTAATGCTTATACCTGTTGCCGAAAGTCTACCATAAGAGTCAGTGATCACTTTTCAAATCGTAACTAAAACATTTCTCTTTGATTTTGATTTCAGTTACCACTGACTTGAACCTGTTGCCTTAACGTAGCTACCAGTATGACTATTTTACCAACCACTTTTGTAGTCCAGGTAGATCAGTCGGTCCGAGTGTGACTGTGTCTCCGGACAAGAACGTCTGTACTGAAAGATTTATGACCTAGGTATTTGGCATGCTGGTTCATCTTGACTCTATGTAGGTCAGGTTCGAAGGTCAAAATCACAGGTCAAAGTTCATGGTCACATGATGAAAATATTCCTTTTCTGGCTATGGACGCATGTCATGACGTGACGTATTTGTCGAGTTCTTTGTGCTATAGTGGTCGGTGCGACCTTGAGTGAGGCCTTTCTTCTTCTTATTATTATTACCATTACCATTTTATTGTGTATTTTTCCCACTTACTTATCGTGCTGTCCGTTGCCAGACCAGGCCACCACACCAGCCCGATATACCACGACGAAGCGATAGAACGGGCGGCGGACGGAGCCCGGACGGGGTCGTATATATTCACAGACGTCGACGGACCGACCACCAATATTGACGGAGAGCACACGGGCGGGGAGTGGGCGCCGAGCGAGCGAGATTGAGCGCCGCGGCGAGGCACCGTCGCGTCATCGTCGAGTCGCCTGCGGTCGACGTGACTCGGCAAGCGACTGGCGGCCTCGCCGGCGATATATGAACGTCGACCTCGTGGTTTCATCTACCTTGTCATCGCCGTGACGCGTGCTTTCTCGCCTGCCGCCGCCGCTATGTTGATTAGTCCATTTCACACTCACGCTCGCCGTTGGTCACGTATAATTTAGCGGTGGCGCTTTTTAATTACTTCGTCCCGATTAGAGTGCGAAGTACTGTGATCAGCTGTTTGTCTGTGTGTCTGTTTGTTTATATGGAACTTGCTACCGATAACTGTCAGAAGCACGAACTCTCACGAACAGTTCAAGCGACGTCTTAATACTTGGCTGTTTGAGCGTGTCTACATGAATGAAGCGCCTCTGCGAATTAAGTTTTAAGAGGCCGTGCGCTAGATTAAGCTGGCCATCTCGTCAGCTTTTGATTGTATCGTATCGTATCGTATCGTATCGTATAGCTATATAAATGTACGACTTGATTTGACTGATTTGATTTGTCTCTCTGTCGAAGTATTGTGATCAGTGTGTGTGTGTGTGTGTCTGTTTCGTTTGTTTGTCTGTCTGTCTGTCCGCTCGTATATCTCAAAAACCACAGTCCAAATTTCACCAACTTTTCTGCACATATTACATGTGTTTATGGCTCGGTTCTTCTTTGACGGCAATGCGATACGCTATGCACTTCCGGTTTTGTGGATGACATCGTATTTCCATATAATGGAGGGAATAGGCCCGAATCAAAGACTACGCGTATTTTTCGTCCATTTCGCCAGGTGACGGCACCAGTCGAAGGTCATACAGTGTTGTTTGGTAGAGATTGACCGGTGGCGGCACCAGGGACAAAGACTGCCGTCTTCGACTGCATCATGTTTCACAGTGGTTTTTGTTCGCAGTAATAATAACAAGATGAAGAGAATACGTAGAAAATTTAATGATATTTGGACGTGTGGTTTTTGAGATAAGTGATTAGCCAGACAAACAGACAGACAAACAAACGAAACAGACACACACAGAGACACGCTGATTACAATACTTCACACCCTTACCGGGGACGAAGTAATTAATGATGACTTTGGAGGGCCCACAAAACTGTTGTAGTTCTATTGCCTCCACAACACCGTAATCCGGTCCGGTCCTTTTTTCAGTCTTTCAGTCGATTCCAGTACGTGATGTGCACGTGCGACTGTGCATACAGACTACATTCCATTCTATGCACTAAACGAAGATTTGTCGACACTCCCGCATCGCAGTCGACGCAACATTTCCCATACACATCGGTCCACTTCCGGTGTTCCGATGGTGTAGGTGGGTCCAGGCCGTTACGGGATGCCGGAATAAAACGGCTGGTTGGTGAACTGTTGCAGAGGTTGCATCCATCACAAACGGTATAGGTGATGTCCACGCATCAACCGCGCACTGCACTGTTGCACTGCTGCGTTAACCTTCTGAGGGTAACGACAATTATATTTTCCAAAGCAGCAGCGATGCAACAAGACCAGAGAGATAGTTGCCTCCGAGTGCCATGCAGACAGCAGCGGAAAATGACGTTAATGCGGCTGCGCACTTTGACAAATTTATATTACCAGTTAACTGCATAACGCTTTCTTTTACACACTGCGTCTCTGTAGCTGGCGAACTTCTTTACGGCGTACAGCGCTCCTCGAGTCAGTGTTAATGAGTCTCTTTAGGTTTCTTTACCGCAGTGGAAGGAAACGCAATGCTCATAGGTTTTGACGTCGGAGAAAATGAAGAAAGGCGCGAAACGAGTCTTGCTTGAAGCTTCTCCTGCCACAGTAAACCCTCACGCCACTGATGTTGATGAACAATAAGAAAAATGCAATATTTCAGTAACATATCGGCTAAATGTTCTCGAACACTTCTGGTGTTTATGAGGAATCGAACGAGTTGGTTACCTATCAAACACTTAACTGACCGACAACAGGCACAAACACGTTTGCATTTACGTCTTCATGCGTTTGTTCCTGGTGGTGTTCATTGAACCGTAGCCGACGTGAGTGAACGTGTTTGCTGTTCTGAATGTGTTCAGATAATCTTACTTTGCGACTGCAGTCGCTCACCGTTGTCTGTGTACAGCCATCAGCAGAGCGCTATCAACACTTGCATACAGTGACTCTGCGCCCAACTTAGACATCTTGTACGTAGGTCAAGTAATAAGTAGGTTACAACACTGTCTGGAGTAGAATATGCTCGTTGCATATTAGTCCACTCCAGACAGTGTTGTAGCCTACACATAAAACGCAACATTTTGAGCTATTTGCATGGAACAGATAGACAGACGGATACCAGTCTCGCTTAATGCCCGCACTTTGCTAGCACGGTATAATGACACCTACCCAGTGTCAATTTAAACGTCTGCTACTCTTGGCATTTATTTTATCTCCAGATTTTAATAATGTTTGAACAAAATGTGTCCAAATTCAAAACTCGACATGGCGGTGTGCATATTATCGGCAGCATCTTCCGTGACACCCCAATTCATCCGTAAAAGGAAAGAACCATAGTTGGTTTGCTTTTCGGCTGGAATCAGGTCGCTCACTGTTATAACTATCATTTCGATAGTCTTAAGCCTTTTCTCGTGGTTTCTGAGAAACGGTTATAAGAGTTTTCGAGTTTGCGTGCGAATGCTGTCTGCCAACTTTTACAACAACTCTATCGCTTCCGAACAGGTTGTTTGCCGTCCCAGTGCTGTGATCGGATTGGATGTCGGTACAGAGCGTCCAACGGCGATAAAAAGGTCGGGATTACCGCCAGATATAACATCAGCAGTGCGACTGCGCAGACAAAATGGCGATGCAAAGCCAGTG
>Ga0209780_1003287_pt1 | contig 11981 bp, 9 predicted proteins | sample WorMetexBAHAMAS2_FD_187384 | JGI IMG/M metagenome (GOLD analysis project Ga0209780, IMG submission 187384) | Marine gutless worms symbiont microbial communities from Max Planck institute for Marine Microbiology, Germany - Inanidrilus exumae... | ecosystem: Host-associated > Annelida > Digestive... | reverse complement strand
CTGGAAAGGCCTGGAATTTTCAAGGCTATGATGTGGGAGGCAGACACAATGATGCAGGTGCAAATTTGTAGCATCCTTTGGATACGCAAAATAGAAAAGGCATTTCGCTTCACGGGGCTTTGCCTCCCTTTCCTCCCACCTTGCAGTTTTTGGACAATTTGTTTGCTATTTCTCAGTGACAGTGATCAACGTATACTAAAGTATGGATTCAGCTATCATATGATGTATACATATGGTTAGTAGCTGCTGTTTGTCTCTATATTTATACATCACTGGCATACGACAAGGTCCTGGAAAAATGCTTCTGTGGTCCTGGAAATTTTTGTAACCAAGAGAGTGGGAACCCTGTATAGAGTACTAACAGGTTTAGCATCTGACCCTCTGCTGTTTTGTTTTTTAATGTAAATATGATACAGTACTGAGGTCCATGAGCCTAACTTGCTGTGTGATTATGCTTTTGTAATAGTTGTTGGTCTTACCCCAATAATTAATATTTATTCAGTTTTAATATTTATAATATAGTTCTACCTTAAAGGCGCGATATAACTTAAATTATGTTGAAAGCGCCGTTAAACTCCAACCAACTTTATGTAAATGCACAAGAAATTGCGAACTTTCCTGTAATCGTGTGATTTTTAACAAAAGTTGTACTCATGTAAAGTTGAATAATAACTAATGTGCTAAACTTTGCAGTGGTTCCGTGATGCGATGTCTCACAGTGATGCGATGCCTGACTACCTGACTGACTTGTTCTTTGCCACCATTCTGCCAATCTATGACCATCATCAGCAACTTCTTGCTGAGCTGGAACAGCGCCTTGCATCGTGGTACTCCATTTTTATATTGACAGTCTTTTCGTGATGATCCATCCTATGTCTACAGATAAATAGTGCACCACAAACCCATTATATAAACTTTTGCCAGTCATGTTAAAACTGCAGGGACGGTTTTACATAACTGTGTAATATACTCAATTTAAGATCAAATGCAGCTTGTCAGGCTTTAGTTTTAGGTTACCTATGACTATTTAGATTCAACCACTTGGCTACTATCATTTTATTGGATCATTGGTGTTATTTCAGGCAGGGCAAAGCAAGTGTGCGATTGACTGATGATTTTCGACGCCTTGGAGGATTGATGCTGAAGAATATGTCTGTATTGCAGGTGAATATTAGTGTATTATAAATAAAAAAAACATGAAGTTTATACATATTGTTAATGGTGACAGATCAAAAGCCACAAGTCTTATAAAAAGATGATATTATCCACCATCACTTCACCCGAGTGTCAATGTGAGGCTGAGTAATATCACTTTTTAAAATGACTTTTGCAGTTTATAACCTATTGCCATTAACATTATGTATGAACTGCAGTTTACTTGTACTTATATTTGCAGTTTTTTAATAAGAATTGAGAACATTGTCATGCTGCAGTTACAGATAATTTAGAAGTTTTGACAACATCTCTAATGATTTTTTTTTCACATTTTCACTGTGCATGTGCAGAAATGGTGGGATATTAATATTATATTGATTGAGAGGCATTTGAAGGGCCAGCTTTCAGTGATAAAATAGCACAGAAATTGATGACATTGAATCTGCCGTGAAACTGACTGTATGATGTTCAGTGGCATGTGATACTGTGATGTGTGGAATTCAGTGGTACATGAAGCACATAGAGCAGCATGACCAGCTGCTGAGTCAACTCAGTTCGGCATTGAAGCATCATCCAGAGTTTGAACGTGCGTTCTCCGACTTTGAGGCGCAGAAAGTCTGCTATCTGCCCATCGGTGCCTTTCTGCTGAAGCCAATTCAGCGTTTGTTATACTATTGTGGCCTGCTTGAACGTGAGTTCATTGACATGCACTAGCAAGTACAGAGAAATAATTAATTAACAGGCTGAAAATTTGTTTTGTTACTGTATTTTAGTTTTGTTTGTGAGGTGTTGAAAAGTATAATGAATTATATGTTTTGTGCTACAGAAACACTGTCTGAAATAGGTAGAAATAAAAATAGACAGAAATATTACTACTGCACGATGCTATGCTAGCACATTATATGCTGTAGTGTGTCTGTCCGTCCGTCTGTCACAAGCCGGCACTGTACGAAAATGACTAAAGGCGGGGTCATGCAAACAATGCTAGAGGATAGCCGAGGGACTCTTAGTTTTCGCATGCCAAAGATCTTGGCAAAATTCCGACGGGGTCACCCCCAGCAAGGGCACCAAATAGAGGTAGGTGGGATAGGTTCAAATAGACGATTTTCGGCCAATGTCTTGCTATATCTCAAAAACGGTGCAAGATAGGGACATAGTTACTATGGAATGCTAATAGGAACTTTTATGCGCTCTATCGAATGACGCTGTTTTCAGTGACCTTGTGACCCCTAACAACCCCAAACCACCCAATTTTTACGTCGACTCTTCAGAATCAACCTCATAAAGCCGGTCTCAAATGTCCGTTCGTCTGTCCACAAGAAGTTACTTCGATTTCAATGAAATTTGGTATGCAGGTAGAAGTCGATGACGGTATGCAGTATGACCCTATCCAAGGTTAAGGTCACGAGCCCGTCAAAGTTGGAAATACGGCCATTTTCAAAGGCTGGCAGCTGAACATGGATTCTTAAACTAGGGCACAATATCTAAGTTTGATCAGGCCGGATTTTTTATATTTGCCCTAGTTTTTGTGTCATGTGACTTTGAACTTAGCACAAACGTCAGTTGCGATAAGTCGATCGTCAGTCCCGTACGGGGCTAATTTATTTTAAACTAATGTTTATCACATAAACTTTTAATTAGGTTTTGAGGTGTATCGGAGTCATTTAGTATGAGCGTTTGTTAAGTAACATTCAGATATTTCTTAGATTGTGTTATGAACTTTTGTCGTGTTTTGCTAGGGTTGACAAAGTTGTATCGTCCCGATCATCCAGACCTCGGTGACTGTCAAGGTAATGCTCACTGTTTTGCAATATTTTTATACATGTATGAAAGTTAATACGAAGTAAATCAATAAATTGTAATCTGCTTATGTTAACTTAGACTACATGGCACTCAAGTCCATCGGTTTTGGATGATTGTAATACCTATTTTCACAGTTTCAGCTATAGCTTAATGTAGCCACATATTTCTCCTGTTTTAGGAGAATTCTGTGCAACATCAGTCACTGCCTGATACATGCCAGCAGTTACCTACAAACTATAAGCGTACTGTGATTTTGTGTTGCTGTTGTTTGTTCAGTGTGCCTTGAAATGATTGCCAAAGTTTTGAATGATTACAAAGAGAAGATCAGTCAGCTGGTTTGTGCGTGTTTCACTGTCGTTTGAGTAATGTCACTTGCTCTACCAGATTAATTGACGCTGCATATGATGGAGTAGTTTAAGTAAATAAGGTAGATTTAGTGTTTTTGAGTAGCAATGCACCGATAATCGGCCGATAATTGGTATCGATCGATTATCGGCCATTTTGCTGATAATCAGTATCGGCGCATTAGTACGTTGCTATCGGCCGATTGTCGTTTACATAATTGGTAAGTACAAGTTTTTATTGCATGGTGTATCCGTGTTTTAATTTCGTTTGGTGAATGTTTGTGTGAGTGTGTATTGTAGGTTTGTCTATCTTACAGTTTTTATCTTTTTATTTAATCTTTTGACTCCTGCATTGTGTCGTCTACATGTCACTGAAATAAAGTTTATGTATGCATCTATGTAACTCATTCAAGTGAATGAACGCTTTCAAAATTCAACACTTGTGACTTTCAGTTCAACTAAGTTTCAAAGTTCAATAGTAATTAATTAATGATTGAAGTTTATGTATTAATCGGTAATCAGCCGGTAATCGGCCCATTGTTAGGCGCTGATTATCGGCCGACCGGTAATCCGCCAGTGCCTTATTGGTGCATCTCTAGTTTTGAGCCTTATCTAGCATCAGAGAGTCAGTTAAAAGGGAGGAGTCAGGAATCTGGTGGTAAATGAAGATAAAATGAGGCCCGGGCAGTGCTTTGGGGTCATTGCTTTGTGTTTCTTTCACTGTTCTGACAGTGTTAGTTTGGATGACTGGAACGACATCTGGTGCATAGAAACAACCTGTGCCATTTATCCCCAGCAGTTGTCTTCTGGAACAGAAAATTAAGGCGAAACCAGGTAACCCAAGTTTACCTGAAAAACGAATGTTAGATTGGAGGTAGGTAGCAGTGTATAGTACCACATATTTTGTGACTGTTACATGCAGTCTACCAAAGTGAAAGTGAAAGTACATTTCACACTGGACTGATAGTCAGTTCTAGCACAACAATATTTCGTCATGTTGCTGCCTTGTTGCGTTATTTTAGTTTAGTTCAAAAATGTACCTTTCTTGTATGATTTATGGCAGGGAATAATTTGATACTGCTGCTATAAGCATGTGCACATTGTAGCTATAGCAGCTATTCATTACGTGATGCAGCTGATTTGATGTGTAGCATTTGGTAATAGTAGAATTTTGTTACAGGAGAACTGGCAGAAGTTGCTGGAGCTGCAGCAAGGCCTGCTCGGCATTGACAACCTTGCACATCACAGCCGAGTGAGCAGTTTGTTTTTCTGCTGCAAAAAACATTTAAAGCTAACTGAGCATTGTGTGAGTATTGAGCACATTCTCGCCTTTAAATGGAGAACATTTGGCGTCTTGCATGAGCAGAGTCCATGAGGAAATGCTGGCCCTTAATGAGACAATAAAACAGGTTATGCCAAAATGCCTGCCTCACATATGGCCCACATCAACATGAAATGTTGAAATGATTTGGCTCAATCTCTCGTGATCGAGGTGTCAAGGTTCCAAAAAATCGCAGTCAGGCTTCTGTACAGCCCTTTCCAACTTGAAGTGTTCAGAGAGAGGTAAGAAACGTGAGTGCATTTAGCACGTTTTGCTTGTCATTGTATAAAATGAGCTTGTCATTTTGTAAAGTTATTTAAAGTGTTCTAGTATCACCAATGTATATATTATTAAATCAGATTGCCTGCATGCTGTGTCATAAGATGTGCCATATCGCTACAGACGTTGTACATAGCGTGGTCTGTGTGCTTGTCTGTCTTTGTGTGTGCATGTATTGGACACGAGGGTGAGCTGTGCAGACGCAGCTGAACCGATCGAGATGCCGTTTGGGGGCTGACTCGTCTGTTGTGCATTGTTTGCCTGCCACCATGTGCGAATGGATGAATGCATTTGCTAATGCGAGGGGTGAGATGATGGTGATGTGGCCTCTTACCTAATTCTTTTGGACACTACGATAATGATATATAATTTTGTAGTAAAATTGTTAAATATTATTGCTGTTTGTGTCTAGTCATTTATCCGTGAAGGTTGTCTTCAAAAGTTGTCACGTAAAGGATATCAACAACGCATGTTCTTCCTTGTAAGTTCTCTTACTTATCAGTTAAACTGTACATTGTAGATACATTGTGATTGTGGTAGTGTTGATTAACTCAAAATAGCTACTGTTATGTTATTTTTTGTACATCAATACATACCGCCTATACTGCTGGCAAACCACATTGTGGTAGTTTGACCTTATCATAAACTTGAAAAATCGAAAATTGCAATAAGTTAGTGTTTATTAACCCTTTCGCTGCCAGGCCGAAAAAAATATAATACCACCGAAAACAGTGGAAAACAGCCAATACCGCAGGTAACATTATGTCATATACCAAGGTTATACGTATAGCCTACCTAGCGTCACCGGATTTATCCGGCACTCTGGGGATTATTATCTATTTCCTCTGTCGGAAATATCCGGCATGCAAGGCAGTGAAAGTGTTAAACAGTACAAGTCACAGTTTACATGTCTCTTTGCCTTTACCTGATGCTGTTGGTTGCATGTCCATCCTGTCAAAAGTTTATTATTGTACCTTAGCTAGCCCCACATTGTCGGTGAAAGCATTATGTTGTCAGGCTGTCCATCCATCGCGTTCATTTGTCCAGATTGGTGTTTTACCACGATACCTTATGAATGCCTTGAATGATTTTGATAAAACTGACAGGGAATATGCACTGGCCCGTGCTGATGACCTGGTTAGATTCTGGACGTCAAAGGTCAAGGTCACAGCAGGCCATGGAGGTGACATTGACGTCGACGTTGATGCTCTCGTGTCGAAGTGCATATTCTTGTTGTCAACCTGCTGTGTGCTTTGCCGAGCTCTATTTCATCCTTCTATCCATGATTAGATCTGCTGTGACTTGTGAGTTTATGGTGATAATGTTACAAAGGTAACTGCAAGTAGTGATGCCACATCGATTGGCTCAAGTTCTTTAGAAATAAAGATCAGCACCAATGCATCGGCTGTAGGCTGAGAGAGTCTTAGTTACTGCCTAACGATTATTATAACTGCTTAAATGGATTCTGTGAATGTTGTCTCTGACGTGTTTGAGATGTGTATCTGTGCAGTTTTCCGACATGCTGGTGTACACAAGTCGTATAGCAACGTCCAGCCTGCAGTTCAAAGTTCATGGCCAGCTGCCATTGAAAGGAATGGCTGTAAGTGCATGCAGTTCCTATGTTGCAGTTTGAGAACTGACGGAATTGTGAGCTGTATTGAATTTGACTATTGCAATGATGGTGTTTGTGATTAATAGAATATTCATGTTATGTTTATAGCACTATCTCATGAAGCAGAATATATCTGATGAATGCTAACTGTCATGTTGGCTGAGTAGTAAGTAATGTGTATTATCAGACATTGCTGTTGTAATGTTTTGTCGTTAGATAGTCGTAGAATGGTAGATACTGCACGGTTCCACGTGTGTAGTTGCATTGCCAAGTTGGATGTAGTTCCAATGTTGATTGGGCAACTGCACAGGTATCTAGTCTGTAGAAAGTCTCTCAACATTTTCTCAGAGACATAATTTTGTTGTGACTTGGGATGAGCCACTTAAAGAACAGCCAGCAGCAGTGCTAGCAGTCGTTTTGTTGCTTTTATCATCAGCAAACTGGGATTTACCATGGTGACATGTACATGCAATGCTGCTAGTAACATTGACTGTCAACTCATACAGTTGTAGTTGTACCTGGTGTTGCTACTGCTGTACATACATGCCTTTGTCAGGTTGATGACGCCGACAACACTTCTATGATTTCGTCGCCGGTGTCGTCGTCAAACAGTTTCACGATCTTCACCAACAATCGGTGTCTGGTCGTCGCTGCCACAAGCCCGGAGGAGAAGTCAAAGTGGATCAGAGACCTTCGTCTGGTAGTCTCGGCAGCAGCAAGCAGTGCTGATGATGCGTCCATCAATCCACGTGTACTCTATCCAAGCCTCAAATCAAACAGTGTGTTTCTGCACTATATATATTTGTTTTACTGCAGTTTTATAAGACTGTCCATCTTCATGATGTAGCCAGCAGTGACCATCTCTAGCAGCAAGTGTTCACTAAGATCGACCCATGTGACTGGTTGTCGTTGGTACTGTTTAATGTGTAAGTCTTAGTTTATGCCCTTCTCTTTGTTTCATCTTCTTTTTTAATACTAGTCTGCTATACTGGTGTGTCTTGATGTTGGTAGACTTTAGGCCTTTAATATGTCATTTTTTTTGACTGATAACAGTTACTAAAAAGAGTAAAAGAGTAATTGAACTTTTTAAAATCACAGTTCAATTGATTGAAGCAAGTAACTACAAGTCACTTTTTTCTGGATGCTATGCATCTGTGCAGAAGGTGTTTGTCAGTAGCATCACAGAACAAGGAGGCGTCATCAATTCTGTAATTAACATTAAGTTAGAATGCAAATGTTTCATTAGTCCATTAAATTTTAATGATTAATTGATGAATTCATTGTTATAAATCACCACCATAATATTACTGTAGGCAACAGTGGGCTCTTGCACATTCTCTTTATGTGTAGTGATGATGATGATGATAATACCATTGTCGACATTTTTGGTGCTGTTATTGTGGCCAAGCCATTGTGAGAGTTCACACAGTTCACTTGATGAATGCCGACTGAGGCCACCAACAAAAAAGTAAACCGATTATGAGTCCGCTGGTAGACTGCTGCCATCCACATCACCATTGCCATTTGTTGTTATTACTCAGCTTGGAACTTGGGTTCCTTGCATACTGCAGTCAGGCATGTTACCACTAGACCACTACAAACTGGTATCTGGTAGTAATGTCCAGAATCAACGTCAGTCATTGACGATGATGCTGTGTTTCTGTGACTCAAGGTTCATCGGAGGCGCTTGACGACACGCTGGAAGACGCATATCATGGTGCTGTGTCAGCATCGCCGGAGCCAAGTGTCGCTGGGTCAATGACGTCGGCATCTCTGCAGCATAGAACCAACATGACAATGCACGTCTGCTGGCACCGCAGTCTTAGTGTCAGTGCCAGCGAGTGCACCGTTGCATTCAGGGTTTGTATAAAGTTATTAGTGTTGTTATGGTGGCAGGAATTTGCAACTCGGTCGGTGGCGGTGTTTTTTTTGACATGCCACCACGGTGCCGGTGCCGAACATCAGTGGGTGTCAAGACTAGGGTGTTTAATTGGAAACAGGTGGATGTCGCGGCTTCACGTTCCGGCTATCTAATTGCTTACTGCACGCGATGGTAGGGGTGTACTAAGTGAGACCATCGTGACGGTCTCACTAAGTACAGTGCCTCGACTGTCCCTGCTGTCCCGGCAGTCCTGTCGTTTGGGAGTGGGAAGTGGACGCACGGAGGAGGGCGGGCTGTGTCGCCGATGACGCTGCATTTAGATGACTATCACTGCACTGCGGAAGTGATGGGCAGTTTTCAGGAAACAGCACCCAGAAAGACTGCTGAGAACACTGTAAAATACTGCAATGGTGGTGTTGGTGGCGGTGAAAGTTCAGTGGTCTTAACAACACTAAAAGTTATGTCCATCTGTGAGGCTGTATGAAAACAGACCTGTAGTTGACCTAATTCCATAGAGTTTGGGGGCTGATCCGAGTCCTCGATAGTTGGTTCCAAGATGTCATTCATAAGTAGGCTACCTGCCTACCATTAATTTCTGCCACATTGAATTCAAAGGCAACTATACTGCCTGTTATTGCACACACATACAACCATTTTACAGCCATTATACGTGGGTGGAGGGGGCAGGTCTGGTACCATGGGTTAGAGATCCCCGGAAGCTTCTGAGTTTTACCTAAGAAAAGCGTCCCAAAGCCAGACCAACACAGAAAGGATATTTTACAACAAGAGTCGTTAGGCACTGATCTGTTATAGGAACTGAAGTCCAGCAATTACACAAGATATCACATTGAACTGATAAATAGGTCATGTGGTGGTTGGTTAGTTTCCACCGTGTTGTAGGCACTAGCATAATAACTATTATGAGCTTCCCCTATCCTTTCCCAGTTTTGGTCGTCGCTGAACGAAAACAGCAACGCGGTTTGGAGGTTACTGTATCGTTGGCCATCCTTAACCTGGCAGAATTAAATCTCCACCCAAGACCTCATTCACGATATAGCCTATTTTTGTGCTTGAAGGGGGCGTTAATCTCTGAACCAACCAACCTTACTTTGTACAGGTCACCCTGTTAGCCAGTGTCCCTGCATGCCCTTGCAGCTAGTGCACTCAGATGAAGGAGAAAATGCTTGTAGTCCTCAATGGGATATGTCTCCATGCCATAGGTAGAACTCTGCCTGATATTACTCAGTTTTACTAATTTCATCTATATACAACTGTTGGTGGTGTTGATAAATTACTGTTGCACTTAAATGTCGATAACATTCGTGTCATTGAATCAGAATCAGCTGAGTGGATATCTACTACGCAAGTTCAAGAACAGCAATGGCTGGCAGAAACTGTGGGTCGTCTTCACAAACTTCTGTCTCTTTTTCTACAAGAAGTACCAGGTATCATATATTCCAGTGGCAGTGTGTATATTTTGTCGTGATGATGTGGTCTCGTCATGCCTTTTGCCATCTTGCAATGTTGGCAATGGCATTATATTTTTGGACTGATGTCTGCTGTATATGTCTGTTCATTCGTTCTCCGTCCGTTTTCTGGACCGATATTGTTACCATTGATATCTCATGAACAGCTTGAGCAGTCTCAATGAAACTTACAGGGAATATTCACTAACCACCAAAATTGGCAACTTCACATGCAAAATTATTTTGGCACCTTTTATTTGGCAAATTCAAACCACACATTTTCAACACTCGAGTAATGCCCGGAGTTGGAGTGCTGCCAAAATGGACTGCTTTTGGATATTTATGTATTTGTTGCAGTGCCGTATAATTTTTGTGCTACTGGACTAGACATATACTAGTAATTTAAATTTTGTTTGTGTAATATTGTGCACCGTTTTAGAGCATGCCATGACTGAAATGAGGTTTAAATAACTTCATAATAATATGGCATTATTTTTTATATCTTGAGAATTTGCCTGTCTTCATCGTTCACTCAGTACACCCAACTCATGAACAAGTGTGATTGTGACAGTGTCCGACTTTAACCCGGAGTCGGAGTCTGGGGATTTTAACGGCTGGAGTCGGAGTCCCAATTTTCTTAAACCCTGCCCTGGAGTCGGAGGTTACACAAAAAATAAGGACTCCGCATCCCTGAGTATGTCTATGTCCTCGAGTGAAATGTGTCGAGCATTAAACTGCCCATGCAAGCTCCATTTCAGTTGAGCGTTGTGCTGAACCTGCTGTTGTATATATGAAACATTGCAGGATGATTTTCCGCTGGCAAGTCTGCCTCTGCTTGGTTATGTCGTTGGTCTGCCAAGTCCATCAGATGGCATCCACAAGGATTGTGTTTTCAAATTGCAGTTCAAGAATCACGTCTACTTCTTCCGTGCCGAGAGTGATGTTACATTCAACCGGTATGTTGCATTTGTCTTTTTATGCCATCGCCACCCAACACTGTTGGCGAAGACGTCAATGTTTTCGGGTTGTCTGTCCGTCGCGTTCTTTCGTTCGTCCAGACAGATATTATTACCACTACGTGTCACGATCGCCTTGAACAATTTTGATGAAACTGACAGGCAATATTCGCTAGCCCCAACTGGTGACTGGATTAGATTGTCAAAGGACAAAGGTCAAGGTCACTGCAAGCTGTTGAGGTGGGGAAGGCATCAACAGCGATGCTGGGGCATCAAAGTCTCATCTTCTAGTTACATTTTCATATTGATACTAGTTTCTTGGGTTCAGTAAACTTCAGATTAGTGCAAAAAGTATCTGTTATTGCCTATGTATGCTTACTATTATTGCTGAGTGCATCCAGTGCTGTTGTTTGCCCCTGCATGGGTATCCAGCTTGAAAAAGCCTGATGCACAATTCTGCAAGGTTTCACCCTTTGGATACAGGGCCTAGACTGGAGCTACTCTGGAAAACATTGATGTTTTCAAAAGTTTCATTTCAATCCTTGGTCAGAATAAGTGAGTCTGTTGCTGTGCTTATTACACAATAAACATTAACGTTAGGAGAAGTATGTGAACTCATTTCCATTCCTAGACTGCCGACTTTGATGTCTCTGGTTTACAGAGCATACATTTGTTGTAGGTGGATGGAAGTGCTTGGTTCTGTGGCTAGTCCCTCCACATATTGCAACACAGTTAATGGTACCGCATCTTTGTCACGTTCTCCAAAACCACCAACCCCACCACCACGCTACGTCTCCTTGCCGTAATTTGCTTACTTACTCATCGTATGTAGTTTAAAACATCAGTATTTTGTACTCTTTTTTACTTTGCTCTTTCGGTGTTACCTTACCACACTGTGAAGTACCAGCTATTCAGTGTAGCATTTGTGTCGACTGTTGGTTTATGGTTGGTTGTGGGTATTTATTTTTAGAATGTATTTGCTATTCTGTGTACAAGTAGTGTTTGGTGGTGTGCCTATTTATTTCGTGAATTCACCACACACTTGCTCATTGAGCTGCTTTTTCTTAGAATAAAATAAACCCCAAAAGGTAAAGGTCGGATTCTTCTATAGCGCTACTTACAGCGGCAATGCCGCGACCAGCCGCGCTGTACAATCGTAGGAA
>Ga0209780_1003286_pt1 | contig 11982 bp, 10 predicted proteins | sample WorMetexBAHAMAS2_FD_187384 | JGI IMG/M metagenome (GOLD analysis project Ga0209780, IMG submission 187384) | Marine gutless worms symbiont microbial communities from Max Planck institute for Marine Microbiology, Germany - Inanidrilus exumae... | ecosystem: Host-associated > Annelida > Digestive... | reverse complement strand
TTGTTAAACAAAGTAGGTTTGTCTCTTTTTCGGTATTTTGAAGTAGGCCTACGTGTGTGCGATATCGTCGTTAACAAGTACGTTCGCTATCTCATCTCCTGATGAGTTCTTGTTGTGATAGTCACAATTTGACAGAAATGATCTTTATAGTATTCTAAATGGAATATTGACATCAAATATAAATCCAGATCTGCCCGTTTGCTTCTCCTTCCAACACAATGTAGGATAAGCCAAGGATAGCCTCTATGCCAAAAACGACCTGGATCTGTTCAACCATTTTGATAAATACTGGCTTGTGACAGACGGATGGACAGACAGACAGACATAGGGCCATAGCTAACACCGTGCTAGCATAGCGTCATGCAGGTAAATAAACTAAAATTAAAATTGCATGTTGCTTGATACAAATAATTATTTCAACATACTATCCTTGTACATGTCATATGACAATCATTGGCATCTTGCTGCAGGCTGAAGCACTGGATGAAGTTTCACTGAAAAAGTTACTGCTTCAGTTTGAGAAGCGTCTCTGCAGAAATCAGGAACTGCGGATAAAGTTTCCTGATATGCCAGAAAAGTATGTTGCTAATGTCATAATAGAATGCTTTTACTTCAGAGCACCAGACATTTCCTGGTGTCATTGTTGTCTTTTTCATTTTGTTTTGATACGTAACTAGTAATACTTCTTATGTTGGAGCCACATATTTAGTGCTGTTGCTGTCTCCAAAACTGACACCAAAAATTAACGGTTAATTTTTTTAAACTGATGCATGCGGAAATTGTGATTGTAATTGATGATTCTGAGGCACGTCTGTATACTTACGTTGTTGAGATGAATCTTATGCAATTTTTTTGCCCAGCGTGTATTTGCTCTGCCAGTGTAATGAATGCATACTCAGCATACTGTCCACTCACCTTACACACAGTCACTGAATATGAAATCACTTGCCATACTTGATGGTGAGTGGCATAGTAGCATACTTATCTTGGTAAACAATCTTTTCATGCCTCCATCAGGAAGCACATTCTTACAGCTATGTCTTTAACGTGCATCTGCCTTTTATCTTGGCTTGATACAGCACATTGGTGCAGTTTGACTGACATTGTGACTACATGCTCGTAGAATTTATTACAAATTAGTGGCAACATTAAATAAAAGAACTAGCAGTATCAGCACTGTACTTACATGCTCATAAATTTGTCTGCAATGCAGGACACCACGTATTAGTATACTTATATGTTTTAGTGTTTATATATTTTAGTGCTATATTTTGTACAGCACACATCCAGTAAAGTTATTGTGGTTTATCTGTCTGTCATTCTGTCAATATTGTTTATTTGTACATGTTTTTACAATTTAAGGCACGTTAGTGACCTTCAGGTTCTTTGTCTTTACTCATTAAATAAATGTGAGTGGACTAGAGTACATAGGATACTAAACAGGGATTTACTTGGGTGAAGACTTCTGGCATCTTTATGGTTACAAGACCTGCAAAGGGTTGTCTGCATCAGTATACAGAAAGTTTGTTTGCAGTTGGGCAGACAGGAGGAGGGTATACAGTGCAAGGCGGGTGAACAATAGGCTGTTCTGTTCTGTTCTTAGCCGTCCTCGATCATAGGGCAGACATAATATATCACTTCTGACCGGTCAGTACCTGGCATGCACCTTTGCAGCAGCATATGCTGTGTGGGTGATTGTGGTATACTCGAATACTTAGCATCGTTTTTCGATTTATAAAAAGCAAAACTCAAGTATTAAACATGTGAAGGAAGCCAGAAGTTGTCAGAAGCGTTGAACGACTGATGGTTGACTGCTGTAATGTCTGCTAGCACTCTATGTGCATGCAATGAATAACCAACACCATATTTGTGGTTTTTATTAAAACCCGATCGACAGTGAAAATTATGGAACCATGACAACATTAATAGCTATGATGATTCTGCAGGTTTCTGGATTCAGAAGTAGAACTGAATGATACAGTTCAAGAGATGCATATCATAGCAACAGCTCCAGAGCTGTATCACATTGTTGTTGAGCTGAACACTGTTCAGTCTCTGCTACAGCTTCTAAGCCATGATAATACAGGTATTTCGGATTTGTTTAAAAAAATACTTTGTTACTGTAATGGCTACTTCTTTGAGTACAGAATTATAGATCATTATTATGCCGATATGCCAGTCTGTTAATCTCGTAGCAAAATGTTCATTTATTCGATTGACGACATAACGCGTAATCTACAGTAGAAACATCCTCCTCTTAGGATGCACTAGGCTATACAGAAGGGTTAAGCTCGGCTAAATTGCTGCCACACATGGCGCACAGCGGTTGATAACCGCACCGGCTTAACCTCGTGAACACTCACCAGACGGCGTGAACAGCACACATCCGATAAAGTTTCTCACTACTCAATTTATTGACCCCGAAAGGATGAAAGGCTGAGTTGGCCTAGTTGACTGACCTATGGAGGACGGCTTACCGACATATGTGGTCACCCGTCAGCTACAGGTCGAGCATGGGACAGGGAAAGTTCGCCGGTCAAAGACTGGTGTTCTGCCACTGTGCAACGCAGCCAATCATAGTTCTTTCATGCTGCTGACAAGATTACACAGTCTTGGCTTTAATATTATGTGGAAAACACAGAAACGTGGAAATGTATTAAGTAAATACTTATGCTGCATTACTTTGTCTCACTGAACCTGTACAGTCCAATACAATACTATACAGTGCAGCTATGATTTTGCTATGAGACATCAACTAATTACCATTCCAGTTTCCTGTTAACTGTGCAGCATTCTTGTTGCACTTGTATCATGCTTCTGTTCTTGTGTTATAACTTTAGCAGCACTGTGATTTTCGTTAACGAAAACTGTAACGAAAATTGGCAAAAATGAAAAAATAATGAATTCGTTAACTAAAACTAAAATGAAAACGAAGAAATACTGAAAACTAAAGCGAAACTAAAACGAAAAAATAAAAAACGAAATAAAACGAAAACGAAAAAATCCAAAACGAAAACGATAATAACGCTGACAACAGTTCCCTGAATGCTGCACTGCGGAGATTGGCCGACTGCGCACCTGAGACATGCATGTCTTTGAAGCGGTTCAAGTTCCCGCAGCAGCAACTGTCCAGTTCTCGTACCCAGTCAGCATCTGCTGGTGTTGGTCCAAGAGACTAAACTTTCCAACTATGCAGCTGAAATGTGCTCTGGTACAGTTCAGAATTGCAGTGCTATCGAGTTCTGGCAGGCTCGCAAGGCTGAATATCCACTTCTGTCCAAGATCGCCATTGATCTGATTTCAGCCCCAGCGTCACAGGCGTATGCTGAGCGCCTGTTCAGTATATGTGGCGACTGACAGCGGGCAAGCGGAACAGAATGGCAAAAAACCTTGAACGTCGCGTATTTCTCAGAATGCACTTGAAGTACATTTGATAATGTGAACCTGGTGAGTGGTCGTTGAGTGTTTCATTTTAACAGCTGACTTTAACAGTGACAGATATGATTCTGAGCGTATGATGATGATAATGATGACGACGACAATCACAAGTAACCCTGTATCTGTACTGTATACTGCCTTATTTTTGTTGTTAGTATCTAACAGTAAGTAAAACCAAGACTAAAATTAGATGAAAACTAAAACTAAAACGAAAAAATACTGTAAAACTAAAACGAAAGTAAAACGAAAAAATAACCAGAAAACTAAAACTACAACGAAAAACGAAAAAATAATGAAAACTAAAACGAAACTAAAACTAAAAAATAGTCTTAAAACGAAATCGAAAACTAAAGCTAAAAAATAAATCGAAACGAAAATCACACTGTTTAGCAGCCATTGCCGGCTTTAGGCCCATTTCCCCTGGTTGCCGGCTTTGCAGCCATAGGGGCCTTATGCGTACATGATATAGATGTTCTTGGTTAGTTTAATGTGTTTAGCGAATGCAATTATCGATTATTCACAATGGTCAGTAGCTGTTTATGAAAAGCATAATTTGTAGCATTAAAAGCTAATATAAACAGTTGTCCTAATGATTTAGTGAGGAGCAATCACTACTGGTCCTAGTGCCTAACAATTTCAGACTGGCAGCAGTTGTCAGTAGTAATGTCTCTGATTATTATAGGATGTACTAGATTTTGCATTATTCTATAATAAATATAAAATTTCAAATGCATTCATTGAGTGTGATATATTGATTTGCAGTCTAGCAGCTGCTTTAAGGTCACCATGCATGGGCAAAGGCTTGCAGCTATGGTTATAAGACTGAGGCAGCAGTTTGCAAGATGGGCTTCAGTTGTGAACCACAGTCAGAGAAGGCAACAAATCCAACCATTCAAACAGTTTGTCTTTGCCACGGAAAGACCAACAGGGAATATACTACACTTCCACACACAATTAACGATCATTTTCTTAGTGAGGCGGGTGGTCCAGTTGCTCTTTGATTTCCATGGTGTTGCAAGCACCATTAAACCTTAACTAACCTTGATTACCATGGTTGATTGGTGCCAGATTTTTTCTATGGAACGATGTGTTTTTACCGCCAACCGTTGGGAATCGCTCAGTGTACCTCACTTTTTTCGTCCACTCACTGACCGCCCAACAGTGCAACTTCTCAAGAGTAGACAGTGACACAGCATAGTGGCTCGTAGAGCTTACTTTACACGTGGATGACGAGGTATTAGTATATTAAACACTTAAACCAAGGCTATGAGCAGTAGATCTAGAGAATAATACCTTTAACCTTAATGCAGTTTAGTAAAATTGTCACTGGAGTAGTTTTTGCATGATTTTTAAGTTCTTGCCATTTCACTGACCGATACATTATGTCATATGTTTTATTACAGACATTTCCATCGCAGCAGTTGATTTGTTACAAGAAATGACTGATGTAGAAACAGATGATGACAACGAAGATGCGATTAATGCATTCTTTGATGCATTGGTTAGTACTCCCTTTCTTTGAAGCTGACATTTGGTATCATCTGTGCTATAGGATTTCTTGCACAAATACCAAAATACTGTTAATAGTACTGTATTCTGGAGATAGTCCGGGTTGGGCTGAAAAGCCGAAAAGCAAAACAATGGGATTTTTGAAGTGGGCTAGGTACATGCTGAATGTTCTTACTGACACCCACCAAATAGTGTCAAAGCACTGAAAGGAAGGCAGCAGGTCAACTCACAGACGGGTCAGCTTGCAGATAGCAAAAGTCAACTTGCCAATGAGTCATCTTGCTGACTGGTCAGTTCACTGACAGTGACGTCAACTCACCAAGTGGTCTGTTCTATGACACTGAAGTCAGTTTGCTGACAGCAAGAGTCATCTGGCCTACGAGTCAAATACTCGTCGCTATATCTGCAGACCCTTGTGAGCCTGTGGCCTCTCTTTAACTATGTCAACAGCACGTGTTTAACACACACGACATGGACGCCCACGAAAGTCTGCATCTTTTGTCGGAGTGTGTGCACGAATAATGACTGGGAGCTGGCATCATCGCTTGAACACCCTTGCATGTGACAAGCATGTCGCAGTCGCCTGCCTCTGTACCAGCTGCTGCAACTCCTCTTCAGCGAAGGGCAGTTCATCCGGATGTAGGCGCCACTGTTGTGAGAAGGCAAGCTGTGTCGTTACCGATGACGACAGTATGAGGTAATCAGCTGCAAGCTGGACTCTCTGTCTGATGACTATGAGGCCAAGCATCACGCAACATCCAGCCTTCTGCATGCCATTAGCCACTTACAGTGTCCACGATGCTGAAAAACTGCTGGGCTCAAGCATTCTGAACTAAGCTTATGTTTTATTACTTTCTTCGGAATTAAAACGTAAGTCAAAAATAGAAATTTGCCGTATTTTTCGCATAGCTCTAGGACACTTTCGTAATATTGCAAACTTTGTATTAAAGTAAAAAAATCCTCATACATTTCATTTTTGTATGGAAATCACAGGACAGTGCAGAGAGCCAGGTGTTGCTTTGCTTCTGTTTTTGTATTAAGAAAGACAAAATACATTTAACACATCAGCGAGTCAGCAGACTTCCGCGGTTAACAATTTGGCAACTTGAATTTGCTGTCAGCGAGTTGACCAGTCGGTGAGCTTACTTATTAGCGAGCTGACTTTTTGTTGGTCAGTTGGCATGGTCAGCGAGCTGTCCATAAACCCAACAGAACTTTCGGTGGAATAGAATTTGTTTAACATTATGCTGTCATTTTTATAACACTTTATTTGTAGCACTGCATAGCTGAGTTATTTACAATCACAATAGACAGCAGTATAATAACTCTGTCATTGAGTGCTTGAGTATTCCAATGATGCTTTCTGAGCAGTATTGGATAATCAGTTGGTAAATATGTTTCTTCAGTTATCTCCAAAGCTTCTGTTTTGTAGGACCCAGCCTTTCTTGAGTAATTCTGTAGAAGAAAACTAAGATAAAATATATACTGCATTGTTGCTGGTGCTTAGCTGGAAGCACAGCTGATTGCTCTCTTGATCCAGAATATGGATCGTCTGGATGAGTCTATCAAGGAAGAAGCTGATGGTGTTCACAATTCATTAGGTGAGCTAGCTGCGTTCTTGCATGGTGATTTGTGATGTTTATGCAAATGGATTTTGAGCGTAGCACGTGGCGTGCTCAGTGGCTGGGGTTCAAACCCCAGCCCGGGCTTAAACATCTACCAAAGAATTGTTTCAAATAATTTTTACACACATGGTGAAATGGTACTCGGGTCACTGAGCAAGGAATCGGTTGTGCCGCTTACAGTTTCATCAACGATTGTTGAGCGAGTGCCAGTGCACAAGATTCTTGGCATAATGGTCAATTCTGATCTGAAGTGGGACGATCACGTCGCCGTCATTACGTCAAAAGCCGGAAAGAGACTGTGGTTCCTGAAACAGTTAAGTAAAGCAGGCATTTCACAGGATGACCTGATGTTCTATTATCAGTCAGTTGTGCGACCTGTTCTCGAATATGCGAATTTGCTGGCACTTGAATCTAACCAAAGAACAGACGAAACAACTTGAGGATGTTCAACGGCGTGCACTTCAGGTCATTTTTGGTAACATACCATATGACGAAGTACGTCGCACATATAATACTCCGACACTAGCTGAACGTCGACTGTACCTTGGCAAAACATTTTTCAAGAGGATCATGAGACAACTCGAACGTCCTCTGGTATCTCCTGTCAGCCAAGTGAGATGTTCAACTTAAGACTCGACTGCGTTGTGCTAGACAATATTCAACAATCTATGTGCAAACTAATCGTTAAAAAACTCATTGTATATGTACTAAATCATTGGCAGTAATTTCAGTACCATTCTATTGTATTATGGATGCGTTGTATGCTGTTGTGTGTTTGTGTAATCCAGCCTTTGTTAAAGGCTGCCAAAGCCCAATAAACGTTTGATGAACAGGGAGATAATCCCAGGCAGGAAAAACGGGGTTCGACGGTGTCCTCTATAAACTGTAACCGTTGCAGGCACCTTGATTTAGCAGCATCAAGGCTGTCTGCCGCGCCGGCATGAGCCGAAGTTAATAGACTTGGCTGGCTGCTGCCTGGTGTAACACACAGCGCCAGTTAGGGCTAAGGCAGACAATAGGCCACGTCTAGTGGGGGCATGCTATAGAAATACCCGACAAGCTGCTCACTCCTACGTAATCCACCTTCCCTGCACGTTGCATATACATTGCACACACACCTACCAATTCCTGTCCTCTCCCTGGGCAAGCGCACTGGACCGCTACATGGTCTCAGCGCTGAGGTTCAGAGTAGGCTGGGCCTCTGCCCACAGTAATGAAAGAACGACAGTAGTTAGCCGTCTGCCAAATTTTGGCATTACTGAGGCTCTGTATTTCAGTGGTTTAAGCAAACAGATGAGACTGAAGTTTTCATGTCAGACTGTCAAACAGTCCACTGTGATGAGAAATGCCACTTCTGTTATTTCTTGTTTACACATTTAACCACCCTTCTTTTCTGCAATAAACCAGATTAGGCGGGCCCTCCAATAGGTTTCCCAAAGTTGAATCTATGGGGATTGCATGAGTAGAATGTTTTACAGGTTGGGTTGTATGCCTTTCCGGATATCAGCTAGCAGCATCAAAGTAGTGTAAGCGTGTCAGTTTGCTGTTAATTAACAACATTGCTGTTCCTTATCATGTATATGTTCCATCACCGTTACTTTCTCTGCCTCCGTGAGATTAGTGGCAATTGTTTGTGATGGTATTAATGATGAGTGTTTGTTTCTCGACAGAATGATACACCAGGCTGTCTATTCTATCTGTTCTACTGCTACATGTGTGTATGAGGCTAAGCTGTGCGTCCGTCGTGGGTGACTTGGTGCCACTTGTTGTGTGCAGCAATTGTGGAGAACGTAACGGAGGTGCGTCCTGAAGCATGTGTCGATGCTGGACAACAGGGCGTTGTTCAGTGGCTGTTGAAACGTATTCGGGTGAGATTCAAGATCACGTCTTGCTCTACTAAGTACAGACACTGGAGACGATCCAAAGGCACCGACTCCTTTCCGTCAAGAGTTCGTTGGTGGATACATGAGGCCAGGCTACTGGTTTAGGTCAATGCTCTGACTCTGTTGATTGGCTGACAGGAGGGGCATGCAGCCAATAAGAAACCTCTGTCACTTAACCCCAAAAGTTCTTTTCTGGAACACATGAAAGAGGAGAAATCTGGTTTGTCTGGAAAACGTCCATTAAAATGGCGATGATGTGATGGTAATAAGTTAATAAGTACATGCATTGTAGTCTATTAATGTTCATTAATACTGCTAATCTCTGATATCGTGCCTGAAATCAAGCAGGAGTTAATAGTTGATTATGTTATAGAGAGCTTCAGACATGATCCATCTGCTGTTGAGAACCTTCTCAGTCACTTTGTGTACGTTTCAGGCAAAAATGCCATTTGATGACAACAAATTATACTGCAGCGAAGTGCTGTCGATTTTGCTTCAGAACCATGAGGGTAAGTTGTGAATATTGTCATTTAAGCAATTACATTGCTGCATGCTTATTGTTTTATTGTTTTATTAGGTGTATTTGTGGAAAATCGTGCACATGTTCACTTGGGTGTTGTATAATTAGCCCACATGGCATCGTGATGCCGAAGTTGCTTACATTCTACCGCTGTTGATATTTTACCACTGTGGTTTTTATGGCTGCCGAAGGCAAGGCCATTATGTTTTACTGCTGTATTTTATTTTTTCTTTTCTTTATTCCGTCAGCATAGATGAAAGACCAGCCATGGGATCTCAATCAGGCTTGGCCAGTAGGTCAGAAGAAGTGTTGATTTACAAATGCCCACACAAATTTTGGGGGACTCTCACTCAAATTTGGGGCGCAGAAAACGTCATTTTTTGGCCACTTTTTTCGCGACTTTTGCACTTGACACCACATATATCCAGAATGAAATGTTGCATCGACAAACAAAAATGCTACAATGTGTCACCTAGAAGTTGACTTACTTTCCGTGACCTTTGACACAGAAACGGCTGAGATTTGTTTCGTCATTGTGACCCACCCTTTGGCGGCCATTACGTTGGAACCATCATAGTTGCGACATGTCTAGTTCTTTCTTTTATTTTTTTCTTTCTTTCTTTTTTTCGATGCCTAATCTTTGAGGTCACTGAACGGATCTCAACCAAACTTGAGCACATATTCACTTATGACTGCTATTTGAAAAATTTGGCCCGAATTTTCCCGGGCATTTACTCCCCACAGTGTTTTTATGTGCATGAGCACACATGCTGGCCATGAGAGCTATGTTGAAAGTGTTGGTTGCGTGATCTGTAGAAAACCGTCAGTTACTTGGTGAGCTTGAAGGTATTGATCTGCTGCTGCAGCAACTTTCCGTAAGTGTTGACTTCTTTCCCAACGTATTCCATCATCATATCATTGCCAACAGCCTGAAAATTTATTGCAGTTATAATCCCTGACGTTTCGTGACAGCAATACCAGTAGTTGGCTTGAGTCGTTTCAGGATTTATCAGAGAAGTCGGTCACTTTTGGTGACTAGAGTACTGTCAGTCTTATTAGTTTTCGTTTGCTGTTATTTGGCGTTTAAATGAAGAATTCTCAGATCTTTTTCAACAGCTGCTTGTTTTCACGTTGTCTTTGATTTTCATGTGGGTTTGATAACATCCATATTTCTATTTTTTGCTGTACTGCACACTGTCACACACACACACCACAGAGTTTTTATTTGGAGTTACTCTAGTTCATGCTGGGACCTGAAAAGAGAACTTTTTGGCCAACTGAAACAAGTGTTTTGTGGGCCATATGGCGTTCTCTGTGCCCACTGAACAGTGTCCAAGTGGTGAAGGGAACTCAGAATTCCAATTCAGGTAGAATTATTCACTGACGTTGTCCTTTTCAGGTCGACTCTTCTGAGTCGGCCTAATAAAGTGGCTGTCAAATGTCCGTCCGTCCATCCACAAACAGTTTCTTTGATTTCAATGAAATTTGCATGTAGGTAGAGGTCGACGATTGATGCACGACTATATGCAGTATGATGTGATCCAAGGTCAAGGTCACAAGCCCGACAAAGTTAGCAAGCCTTTCATTTTCTCCTCTGCCATTTACTATGGGAGCTGGCAACTGACCACTGATTCTTTAACTAGGGCAAAATATCTAAATTTGATCGGGCCGGATTTTTGATATTTTTCTTAGTTTTTTGTCACATGACAGAAATGTTAGTTGCGAAGAGTCGACCGTCAGTCCCGTACGTGGCTAATTTTTTTCATCTACCGACTGACTGCCAAAGGAAGAGACATTGCACTGTTAGCAGTGGCTCTCCAGTGCTAGCACCGACGGTACTGCATGATACATTGTATGGTGACATAAAGGCAGTGACTTTCCTTGCCTTCCTCAGTTGATGTATGAAAAAGGATGAGGTATGGTACTACATGTGTGGGATGGCGACATACCTTTACATTTGGGTTGGGCAAGCTGTTTCTTTATCTTGTCTCCATGCTAAGCATGATGGTTTTTGTCTCATAATAAACTAACGTCTGGTAAGTGCTGTTTGACCAGTGAGTACCCCACAAGCCGTTTTAGATGGTATCTATTTAATCCTTGGTCAAACTGTGTAAGTTGCTTGTCTGGGCTGCTTTACATCTCAGCTTGACGACATCCATTAGTGGACTGGCAAAGCTTATGGTGTTCTCTCTTTATGGTGATGTAAAGGCAACAGCTTCCCTCAGGATACAGTGGATGAAGAATGGATAAGGTTTAGTTGGTGATGTCCCTGGTATCGTCTAGACTGACATCTGGCTACACTAATCACCCATTGTGATTACAATGCAACCACTTAGCCATTGTGAAAAGCGGTCATTATACCAGTGTATATGTGCATATGTGTGTGTGCTGCTTACAATGCAGATGTATAAACGTCATGATCCAAGTGCTGTTGAGGAAATCGAGTTCATGGAGAATCTGTTCAACAGTCTGTGTTCTGCACTGATGTTGCCTGTTAACCGAGACCGGTTTCTAAAAGGCGAAGGCATTCAGCTCATGAATCTTATGCTAAGGTTAACATTTGTCTTCTCTGCCAAATATTGTTACAGGGTGGGTCAGTCTCTTCAGGATAGAGTGAAACAGTTCTTGCAAAAAAAGTTAGGAAAATTCTTGAAACTAAAGATTCAGCTGCAATTTTAATCCAGCAGTTGAATACTCGTTGTAAATTAGCTCTTACTACACTGTGGGGCATAAAAACACACCAAAATGTGTTTCGCCATAACTTTCGTAAATCTCGACGGATTTTGAACAAATTTGGCAGATTGCTTCTTAAATAAATTTTTCATAAAGCAGTGCAAACAAATGTCACCTGAACCGAGTACCAGCTTCGTACTATCTGCTGAAACTTGAAAGTCAGTAAAGTCACTAATACAACTGTAACGTAGGCTATATTCGTTTCTTCAGGCATTTCAGATGAAGGTCCTCGTGGATTATTCTACCCACTGTTCTACGACTCGCTCCAGTTTCT
>Ga0209780_1003285_pt1 | contig 11982 bp, 4 predicted proteins | sample WorMetexBAHAMAS2_FD_187384 | JGI IMG/M metagenome (GOLD analysis project Ga0209780, IMG submission 187384) | Marine gutless worms symbiont microbial communities from Max Planck institute for Marine Microbiology, Germany - Inanidrilus exumae... | ecosystem: Host-associated > Annelida > Digestive... | reverse complement strand
AAGACCATAGGACTTCTGGAGGCGCTGAATAAGGGTGGCATGATCTACACTGTCGAAGGCTGCCGACAGGTCAAGAAGTGTCAGAAGTGCCAGGTTACCGGAATCTAGTGCGAGGAGGATAGTGCAGTGCGTGTGATGCTATCACACGCACTGCGGTGCCACTCAAAGCTACTTATTATTCGCCCGAAGCGATGCATCGCTCTGGGCGAGTATTGGATTTACCCAATGTGCACAAAGAACGGCCTTCACGCGGCCGGCTATAACTCGGCCGAAAGTGAACCGATTAGGATGAAATTTGGAATGTTGTGAGCCAAATGTTGGGGCTGGCCCTGGCAGACTTTGGGCGCGATCCGTGCAGTAGCGACAGTTTGAGAGGTAGCCGAAATTTTGGGTCAGGTAAATAACGCACGATTTCACCGATTTCCGTCGGACAATTTTCACGAATTTTGCACACAACAACGTCAATCGGTGTGGCGATGTAAACTTTCTGAACATAATTTTGATAATTTTATCATCAGGGGTCGTTTTTCCAAAAAAACGCACAAATTCCTCGAAAATTTGCAACTTCTGGCGACTTCAGGCTGCCGGAACTCCGCAATGATAACAGATCGACGGAAAATCGCGGCCAAAATAAATCTCCACGGAATGTCTAGTTTCCATTTTTATTGTTGGAATCAATTCAAAGTCATTCCCCTGGCCTGTGTGCTTCGCACCGAACATATCCCCAAACGTTTCACTGTGGATGACCGGATGCAGATCACGGCATTATGTGATAAATCTGTGATCACCAGGAGGCGCCATGAACTATATACATACAGCAAATGCGAGCTATAATTTCATTTACAATTACAGACAGTAACTGCACTAAAATAACTTTAATTACTGGTAAATTGTAACGACTAAAGATTTACATCATCTCATCATGTGCCTTAGCTGCGTAAGTCTACAATCACCTTCTATTAGGTTAAGGGTTAAGGTTAGGGTTAGGGTAGTTGCGGCCTATTGTTACTTTTTACTGACAGCATAGCATGGTCTGTCGGTCTGTCACACTATTGAGCTCTGCAAAAACGGCTGAAGCGATCAAGATGCCGCTAGCGTTGAGGTTGGGCCCAAGGAACCATGTACTAGATATAGCCGAGCACTTCAAGCCGAATACTGTATTGTGGACATTCCACACAATACGGCCATCTGGTTATTATTAGACTACATCGCAGTTGGTTTCGTGGCACAGTGGAAGAACGTCAGTCTTTGGCCGGCGAACTTTCCCTGTCCTGCGCGAGACATGTAGCTGACGGGTGACCACTTATGTGGGTAAACCGTCCGCTACTGGTCAACCAACAAGACCAACTCAGCCTTTCATCCCTTCGGGGTCCATAGATGAGTAGTAAGGTGCAACTGGATGTCTCCTACCTCAGTTACTGTTGGCGCCATCTGGTGAACGCTTACAAAGGAAAGACAGGCATTGTGTATTTGAGTCGACTGCTCCAATAAATACTTGTTGTAAGTTGTTGTGGCCGTAGACAATAACAGAATTTGGCTTCTCCACTGTGCGCTCCGCCTATTGTTACCGACCGAGTAGTGTGGCCTGTCGGTCTGTCACCTAGTGAGCCCTGCAAAAGCAGCTGTAGCGATCGAGATGTCGTTTGCATCGACGACTCTGGTGAGGTCAACCGTGACGACTAGGTGTGTGTGTGTCTGTGTGTGTATACCGGTGTTGTAGTAGTGAGATGACGAGGTCGTTTCCTCGGTTGGACGACAACACAGATGCGTCACCACACACACACACACACATACACACACACACAGTGGACAGAAGAATCAAACAAGTCATCAGGATAGACGATGAAACAGAGATGGACAGACAGACAGACAGACAGACAGACAGACAGACGGACAGACAGTGTCAGACGAAGAGTGACTAACACAGTTGTAATCATTTCATCTTTTGTTCGTCTAACGAGCAAAACTGGACCGTGATATCTACAACAACAACAACGTCGACATCCATTCACTACCAGTACAATCCACAAGTCACCCCCTCGCTCTCAGCTTCTGCACAGACGTACAGTTACTACTTTTCATTAACTTTTACCGCGCGACGCTATTGTAGCTAGCGCAGTGCCGGTATTGTACAGAGATGGAAGAATGCATCGTCAAGCCACCGTGATAAACGACAAACGGCTTGACAAAGTTCACCATGTCACGGTGTCGCCAAATGTGACCCTCTCCACACATCACAATGCCGAGTGTCAAGGACATGAGTAAACGTGTTTTTATCAAAATAATAATAAAAAGCTGAGAGACAATGCTACGTGCTATGTCAGTTGACATCTTATCAACTGCTGCACAGCTGTACAAAAAAAATCACATCTGTAAAAGCTTGCAATAGGCAAATGACCTTGAAAGTCACAAAAGGTCATCGGAATTACTGCTTTTTGATGGGCCACATATCACTCCAATTAGTGGTCTGTAGTTATATGTACGTGACTGCCTGTGACTCTGAGAACTCCTTCATTTTCCAAAAGGCAGTTAAAATTAGAAGCCATGTGAGCTTTGTGATTCCTGTGTAAAGAAAAGTAAAGTAAAGAAACGTCGATTTGTATAGCGCATCGTCGTGACTAGCCTACCTCAGAAAGGGATCACACAGTTTTACCTGCAAATTACACAATGCCTGCCTGTAATTGGTCTTCATTGATTGTGTAAAACATGTTATGTGTTGTTTTAAGTTATCTCGTGTTTCATTACTTAGAACGTTGCTAAAACATTTAAACAATAGTTATCACTTAAACGATTAAACGTTAAAACCCCTTAATCCTAGGTCAAATGTTCACCTAGTATGTGGCGTGCGCAGCATGTGCTGCGGCTGCTGCTCTCTGGCGAGTGACGTTTAGAAACGACAGTTCCCATGAATGACATCGTGAAATTTATGTTGTCTTCTGGGGGTCGTAGCGCCCAAACCTTACGTCCCCTGTCAAAACTCACGATCAAAAGGCACATCCTTGGGATGTTGACTAGCCCCTGAAATGACTCCCATCGCCCGAAATTGTAGCGCTAAGCTGTACGCTCCATACAAACACCCGCCCGAACCCCCAAAATTGCGGTTTTGGGACTTGCAAAATTCTCTGAGCAGAAATTTTGAAATTTTTCATGGCGGTCACCACTGATCACTGATTCACGCCTGTTGTTTCAACAGTGGTCGAAATCCGTGTAAGATAAGTGGCCAAAAGGCCGCATTGTATTCTTACCCCTGCCCGAAAATAAGCATCTTTTTGCGCCGTTAGGTGGAATTGGTGGAACCCTGGGGCGATTTTCCCCAAATTTTTGCGTGATACCCCACTGTCATTCCTCACTTATATTTCAAATTTTATCTAAATCGGTTCACGTTTGGGGGAGTTATACTCAAAAAACCATTCTGTGGCGTGACAAAGTGACTGCAATATAGGCTATTCGAACATATAGTAATAATGCTATAATTTCCTAAGGTATGGGAGTTAGAAAAGTTTCAAACAGCAAAAGGTCATTCTCGGTCGGTGGTAATGGTGACAATGCCATTCGATAGGCCACATATGATTTCCTATTAGTCTTCCAATGTAACTATCTTGCACCATTTCCGAGATATTATCATTTTATTTCCCAAGATCTAGAGGTCACGTGACGCCAAACGCATCCCTTTCCGAGATAATCTATGACGCATGCACCAGTACAGTACTCCTCTGGATGAATCAGCACAAGAAATTCAAAGTTCCTAGCTTCACGGACTCCAAAGATATGATTAGAAGACCAAAATTTAAGAAATGCGTCACGTGACACTGACCACGCCCATCAGGAGGTAGTTTATCACCTCAAGACTAATATCTGATCTACTCTCCCTGCAAACAAAATTTGACAACTCTTGCTCCAGCCGTTCCAGAGATATGATAATTAATTGGTGCCCCCAAAATTTTAATGACTCACGTAACCAGACCACGCCCCTTTCAGGGATGGTTGTGGATTAGGACTAGCTACCATTAATTTTGAAGTCTCTATCTCCACATACTACAAAGATATGAAAGGCGATACAAAAATGTGAAAAATGGAGTGGTTTAGGATATTTATGGCTCTGGAAACAGTGCTATTCGATACAGCACATACGTGTCCTATTAGCCTTTCATAGGAAATAACCCTAACCCTAACCCGAGCCTTTCATAGTAACTATAAACCAATCTTGCACCGTTTCTGATATATAGCGAGACGTTGGTGGAAAACTGCAGATTATAGCCTACTCTAGCTGTATTCAGCACCCCGCTTATTGGTGACCCCATAGGGTTAGGGTTAACCCTAACCCTGACCCTAACCCTCTTATTGGTGACCCCATAGGAATTTCGCTGAGACCTTTGGCATCGTGAAACTATAGAGTAACCATGTGATTTCACATAGCATTGTTAGCATGATCCCAGACTAGGCACAACTCTGGCTTGTGACAGACACAAGATGGCAGCTTATACCTTGCTAGCATAGCGTTTTGCTGTAAAAATTGGTCACATGACCCTGACCACGCTTTTTAGGGGTAGTTTGTCGTCCAGAGGCTAACACTTCATACAGTACACAAAATTTGATGACTTTAGCTTCAGCTGTTTTAAAGATGATTGCGGCCCTGAAATTTCAAAATGTCATGTGACTCTGCCTATGGTTCTTTTAGGGGTTAGTTGTTATCTGAAGGTTAGGAGTTAATATAACATACCTGCACAAAAAATTTGACAACTCTAGCTTCAGTCTTTCCAGAGATGTCAACGGGCTCCAAAAATTTAAATGCATCACGTGACCTGACCACGTCCGTTTCAGGACATTTGTCATCCTTGGGCTAGGACTTGCTAGGGTCAACCTATCTACCAAATTTAAAGTCTCTAACCCTGCCCATTACGAAGATATGAAAGGTGATGCAGAATGTACACAATGGGTGGTTTGGGGCAAGGTAACTGGAAATTGCACCATTCAAAGAACGCATACGAGTTCCAATTAACCGTCCGTAGTAACTATGTACCTATTTTGCACCGTTTCTGAGGTATAGTAAGATTTTGGTGGAAACCGCTGATTTGAACCTACCGCACCTCAATTTGGTGCCACCGTTAGGGTTCAAATTTGGCTGAGATCTAGTACAAGTAGTCTCTGCATATTCTACAACGTTGTTTGCGTGATCCTGTTTAGCCGTCTTGGTAAACTCCAACTTGAACCCGAGGCACAGGCACAAGACGACAGCATATAACGCACTAACAGAGCGTCGTGTGGCAAAAACTGTTTGTAAATATTAACACAAATGCTGTTGAGTTGAGACAGTCATGTCAACAAAGACACTCGCCTTGTGAGCAGCTCAGCAACGTTGAGATTGAGATGTTCTCTCACAGCTAGCTCCACCACACTACCTGTCAATCAACACACGCACCTGCCTGTCAATCACACTACCTGTGAGTGTCAGTCAGTCAACACACCTGTGTCTCACACCTGTACATACGACAGATGTCAGTTCACCAGCACTACCAGCAGCCACAGCAACAATGTTTCAACCACTGCGAGCCATCCATTTCACTTTCACACCAAGTCCACAGACCACACCCACATCCACCATCGCCATTTATTATCACCACTACTCAGCCTGAAAGCCAATACTCATTTTACCTGCCAATGACCCGATCACGTCTGTGACTGACAACACTGCTGACTGATGCTATGATGATTGCCTGTCTACTTGAAGTAACTACAGTACTCAGTTACTAATTACTGACTACCAAATTCTTGTAATGTGCAGCTCTAATCTCAGTGGGTATGACTCACTCCAGCTCGGCGGCAGTTTGACGACGGCTAACGGCAGAATGTCATCAAACGTCGCATCCAACACCTGCAACATGATACAGATAATGCACGTGTGACAAATAGAGTCAGGCAAGCACTCGGCATGTTGTTTACAGCAATTCTACAATAAGTCAAATTAAAACGAGGAGAAGAGATGGACTTTGACGCAATAGCGTCGACGTGGATGCCTTTCCCACCTCGACAACCTACTGCGACTGTGACCTTTGACCTCCAAAATCTAACAAGGTCATCAGTAGGGGCTTGTGGGTAATATGCTGCATGTTTCATTGAGACTGCTCAAGCCCTAGTTGGGACTGCACGTTCGACAGTAGTTGACTGTACATCTGGTGTTCCTCAGGGCTGCAGTGCCCTAGGACCACTTCTGTTGGCTCTGTATGTGTCACCGATCAATAACTAACGTACGTTATAGCAGCACATTCTCTGCGCTATCATTCATCAATATGCCGCTGACACAGTCCTGCGTGTGTCGTCAACAGCACTTGGAAGTTTGACCGCGGCCTGGGCCAGATACTGACTCGACGTCCTGACCGGGTGGTTTTCAAGCTGGCAGTGACATGGCCGCGCACCGCCGTACCTGTCGGACTACTGCGTTTCGGCCGCCGGTGTCGACACTCGGCAGCACCTGCGTTCCGCCAACCGTCAACTGCTTGCAGTACCTCGCTACCAGCTCAACACTTACGGCCGTCGGGCCTTTTCAGTTGCCGGCCCCATAGTCTGGAACTCTCTCCCAGATTTCATCCGGGACCGAGATCATACATGTGATCATTAGAATGAATCACTACTTTGTTGCTTAACAAATATATCATTAGTAATAGTTCAAATACGGTGTGTTGACAACTACATGCTGATGCAGTACTTTAATTGCCAGCCGGCAGCTCAGGGACCGCGGAACCTATACTGCAGGGACGGCCAATGCCGCCCCAGTTTTTAAACTGGGGCGGCAAATAAGCTATTTTGCCGCCCCAGTTTTTGTGACCGAACGCCTTGCCGCCATTCTCAAAATATATAAGCGTTTAATAAAAAAAACTAAGAATTTATTGAACATAATACAAAAAGCAGCAGAAAACGCAAAGCTGAAGACTTCAGAACTTCCGTTAACTCAACAATTTTTCAGTTTGCTTTATCGCGACTCGCCGCGGCCGCTGTGCTGCTGCACCTTTACTTACTTGCTGCTCATCGATGTATATGCCTACGTAGGCAAGAATTGATTTGGGCCGGGTGGGTGAAGTGTGTATTGTCGGGTCGGAAATTTGGCTGGTCGGTTTGCGTCACACTCACGTGCCCAAAAAATTAAACATGCGCACATCTCTGGATGTGTGCGATGTGTACAGTTGTGTGTGTTTGCCTGTCTTACTGTAAAAGTGATCGTTAGGAGTTTTTGACGTTTAGGCCTACGTGAATTTACAGTGCATTTTCCATCACGTTTGATGACGTGTTGATTAGTGACTCATTTTTGTTTGCGTTTCAGCACTGTTTTGTGTTGATTTTTACTGACCGCACACCGATTGCAGTAACTGTGACATTGTGATTATAAAGAGCCTAAGTTCACGTGCGATACTGAAGTGCGTGCCTTTTTAATGCATAAAATGCATGATATTTGATCAATTAATTTTCAGGAAAATCATCAACTTTGTTGCCACCAGATGTCGGATTTTGATGCTAAAATTCACCAAATTCAATTTCGGCTGGGGCTCCGCCCCAGACACCGCTGGGAGAGCTTACAGCGCTCCCCCAGACCCCTTAGCTGGTGGTGAGGGGGCTCGCTGCCCCTCCCCAAGAACCCCACACCCGCTCTCGACCCTTCGGGCCTCGCTCTTCGGCCCTTCGGGCCTCAATACTCAGCCCTTCGGGCCTCGAAATTCGGCCCTTCGGGCCTCAGCTTGCCGCCCCAGATTTTGAAAGCTTCCGCGGTCCCTGCGGCAGCTCTTTTTTATAGTAAAACAAGAACTACATGCAACCAACCAGACGAGCAGATGGCAGCTGTTACATAATGTGCTCTGCATTGTTGCTGACGTGTGTTAAGTGATGTGGCAAACTGAACTCCAAAGAAAACATCAAACATGACATGAAATTAAGCTGAAGACGACACAGACAGTAGATGCTGTCGGCTGGTGAAAGTATAGAAAAACCAAGGAGAAAACCCTCAGTGGAGGTTATACCAGTCACGTCAGCAACATTTCTAGATGACTGCAAAGTTTTACATAGCCGTTGCATATTTACAGTTTTCAAATGAGGTCTACTGCTCAGCCACAGCAGTAGTTTTTCCTCCTGTAATCTTCAACTTTGACCAATGATCTTGACCTCTAAATTTGACCACCAACATAGTGTTAAGACGAGTCAGCTGCCAAACAGCCAGGTCGTTTAGATGACAAGTTATATTGTCTGACAACACGCACGCACGCACGCGCGCGCGCGTCGCATTCTAGTCGGAGTTCATCACAGTGAACTTGTCGTGAATGCAGCTATAGACTGTATGTCTGCCGTCGTGTTGACAGTGACGTAGCAACAGTGTCTGTGTGTATGTGTGTGTGTCTGTGTGAATTAGGAATGGACGGATAGTGATTTTCTGCCGGATACCGGATTCCGTTAACCAGCGCCTAATATCCGGCCGGTTCCGGATTTTTGATGTAACTTTCCAACTAGTCTATACCAATAAAAATTACAGCAAAAAATCGCGTCCAATGCTTTATTTTTCTGTAACGTTTAATCTGCAGTGATTGCATTGCAGTTTTACATCACCCTCCCGTTTGACTGAGAAATAACTCCCAAATTTACTCCTGCGATTTTGTGCTATCACAAACAACGCGTATACGCTACTGTCGAACTAACGAGAGAAATGGTCACAAATGTACTGCTAAGGCAAGTGAACCAGTAAATCGACACCACTGTGAACTGGTAGGCCGCCCAATAAAACGCCAGTCACTTGCTGGTCGCGTCATTCACGTAGACATTAGTGACAGATTCCTATTTGCGTATTTCTCTGAAGCACCAAGTGTCAAAGAGCATGTGGAAACAGCGTCTCTTGCATCAAAGTTATAAAGCGTGGACATTAATCGGCGGGTGGCAGGCAGTGGGCTAGCGGGGAACCTGATCGGCGGCTACAGTTGGCGCCAGAGCACACTGACGGCGGCCGGCTACTTCAATCGACAGGCTTCACGGCAGATTTTCGCGGCTGATACCAACTGTTAATTGCACAGTGACATCGGACTTAGTGCAAAACGGGGTATTGTAATTCGTGAAAATCCGACCCGCCGTGCCACATACAATCCGGCCGGCCGCAGACAGATTTCACCGGTTAGTGGGAAACCGGCTGGATCCGGATGGCCGGGTAAGATAACCGTCCATCGCTAGTGTGAATAGTCTGTTGTGTCTACTGCAAGTCTATGAGACTCACCACATGTCTGATGTCCGGGTAGTTCATGGCGGCCCAGGACGCGGCGTACCCACCAATGGACCAGGCAAACAGAACGATGGACTGCGGTGCAAAGCCGAGACGATCAATGGCGTACTGCAGCACCGCGTCAATAGCATACTGTTCTTGACTCGGCAACGGAGCTCCCTACACACAGGCAGACGGACCGTGTAAATGGACAGACAGACAGTGTCAGTGGCGGCATAACTAGTGGAGTAGTAGTAATAATAATAATAATAATAATAATAATAATGATAATAATATAGCATTAAAAATTAAAGTTTTAAAATAAGTTAATTCTGCAAAAAAGTATCAACGACATCTATTTAGTGTGTATATACATGTAACTGAAACATAGTGATTACAAAATTGCACAACTGTAAAATAACATTCTTGATTAATTTATAGTTTACACTTCAGAATTACAAAATTGATATCTTAATCAAATTTATAAGATGTTTATTTGAATAAAAATTAGCCCCGCACGGGACTGACGGTCGATTCTTCGCAACTGACGTTAACTGCCAAGTTCAAAGTCACGTAACAAGAAACTAGGATAAATATCAAAAAACCAACCCAATCAAATGTAGGTATTGTGCCCTAGTTTAGAAATCCGTGGTCAGTTGCTAGCTCCCATTGTAAATGGCGGAGGAGATAGCTTTTGAAAATGGCCAGATTTCCAACTTTCAAGGGCTCGTGACCTTGACTTTGACTTTGGATGAGTCATACTGCATACCGTTGTGCATGAGTTATCGACCTCTACCTGCTTGCCAAATTTCATTGAAATTGAAGAAACTTTTTGTGAACGAACGGTCGTACACACGGACGGAAGGACCGTGCCAAGTTCAAAGTCACGCAACACAAAAACTAGGATAAATTTCAAAAATCCGACCGGAACAAATCTAGATATTGTACGCTAGTTTAGGAATCAGTGGTCAGTTACACATCAAAACGTCTCTTTTGTAACACCTCTGTCAACAACGACCGAAGCCCATGTTCAACACAGAAATTTTTAATTACAGCGCAGAATTTTCAATTTCATGCTGCATACAACGACATTCAGTAAAGTGTGAATGAAGCCTTACAGTTCTTACAGTCCTACTACTCACAATGAACGTGTGAACAGTGCCTTACAGTGCTGCCCCAGAAGCCAGGATGATTCCAGCCGAGGACGGAGTGACCAGCTTCCAGTGGAGTAGACATGCAGCCGACCTCATAGAACCCAGAGTTACCCTCAGTACATATCACCTAGTGACACGGGAACATGTTGCAAAAACAGAAGAATGCCATCGACACCAAACTTAAAGACGACATTCGACAGCAAAGTCGCCACACAAGACAACTGCATCATTCATATTAACTTTGGTTGACATCCTAAGTGTGAATCTTAGGGCCACCTCAAATTAATCTCCCATTAACTTAATCGCCGATTAAATTTGGCAGATAACCGTTAACCGCTCACCGTTCACCATGTTTGTCACACAGTTCATCTGCCGTCTTTTTGCAACATAATACGATCCTATACGGCGAAAAAATCCGGAAATTTAAAACTTACACTAATGAATCACACTGCAATGGCGTCTGCTGACTGCAGCAGGCTTAACACGCGTGCCCTGTAGGCCTACCGGCCCCGCCTTTCAGCCAATGCCGCAATAGCCATTACCAGCCACACGGCGCGCGACTCTGGCTGGCAGGCATGAATGAATGAAACAAGGTGGATGTTACGGACACGACCGTCGTGTATCGTCCACAGGTGGACAATAGACACGACCGTCGCAATAAATTAATATTAGCTTTCATTATGGCAGACATTTTTGTCCTGTGGTTTCGTCTTCTTTCTTTATTTACATCAGAAGTGACGTCGTGTCCGTATGTTCGATCAGCCAATAGAAATTAATTAAATTAGGTGACCTTCATAGGTCATGGTTTAAACTCGGGTTCAGCAGAGAACCAGTTCAAAAATTCGATTTGCAACGCAAATAACTTGAGCGCGAAACTGAACGAGTTCAAGCCGTTGAACCCGTTCAGTTGATCTCAAGTTTAAACTTCGATGGTGCAATGGACCCTACTCATCAACACAACGACTGACAAACAGGTCGACATGTCCACCAGTCAGTCAGTCTGTCCACTTTACACCTAACAACACATTGACTGACTGATGGGTCGATTGCACCATCGAAGTTTAAACTTGAGATCAACTGAACGGGTTCAACGGCTTGAACTCGTTCAGTTTCGCGTTCAAGTTATTTGCGTTGCACAACAAATTTTTGAACTGGTTCTGCTGAACTCAAGTTTAAACCATGACCTATGTAGGTCACCTAATTTAATGAACTCCTATTGGCTGGTCAAACATACCGACACCGTGACACGACGTCATTCTGATGTAAATAAAGAAAGAAGACGAAACCACGAAACGAAAATGTCTGCATCTGCTATGCAGGGCAGCTATAATGAAAGCTAATATTAATTTATTGTGATTGATGAGTCCAAATCGCACTCAAATTATAATCTGAGTATCACTTACAACTGAACACTTCAACTATTACGGTCTATAGTTTGTTTCATTCATGCCAGCCAGGGTCGCGCGCTGTGGCGGGTAATGGCTACTTCGGCATTGGCTGAAAGGCGGGGCCGGTAGGCCTACAGGGCACGCGTGTTAAGCCTGCTGCAGTCAGCAGACGCCATTGCAGTGTGATTCATTAGTGTAAGTTTTAAATTTCCGG
>Ga0209780_1003284_pt1 | contig 11983 bp, 6 predicted proteins | sample WorMetexBAHAMAS2_FD_187384 | JGI IMG/M metagenome (GOLD analysis project Ga0209780, IMG submission 187384) | Marine gutless worms symbiont microbial communities from Max Planck institute for Marine Microbiology, Germany - Inanidrilus exumae... | ecosystem: Host-associated > Annelida > Digestive... | reverse complement strand
GTGCAGTAGTTTCGATAATATGCAAGTTTTAATATTTTGTGCGTTAAGCTTGAAAATGCCTATTCACGCCCCTTTTTGGGTGTTTTTGGGGCAAAAATGGGGGAAAACCGAAACTTTTTGTATTTTTATCCTTCTAGGAATGCAACTCACCCAGAAACACGCATTTTGAGTTATAACTTGTCAAAATCAGTCCAGCGGTTTGACCCCTAGCTCCGCTAAAGAAACGATAAAAAAAATAAACTAAAAAGCACAGACCCTTAACATTTCACCCATTCGTGGGGGTCACGCCCCTTATCCGACTGACATGCCATTTGGGGTGTCAAGTGGATCGGTTAAGGGGTTTCTGGGCGGCAGGACCCCCAAAAGTGCCATTTCCTATACTTATTGGAACGACCCTTACAACAGTCCTGCACTACCGTGCAGACTGTGATACGATGCAAAAATGAAAAAAAAATCAAATGTTAAAAGTTAAACTGGCAATCATCATCAACCTGGCATAAGATGATATCAATATCACTATACCGACTGGTACTCATTCTGTTGTCCTACTCAATGAGCAGGCTGTATCATCAATACTAGCAATGGACTGGCATACTGCGAGATATTTTGTAGACAACAAATACACAACAATTTGCCAAGTTCTCTTGAAACAACAGATTATTTTATTTTGCACGCAAATAACTAAGACACAGTTCACATAATGAGAAGAACTAAACGTCATCATATAAAAATGTTGTGCCAAGTACTCCTCATAATCAAAAGGCAAATGTCTGATCGGATGGACATTAAAAGCCGAAACAACGTGTTTATAAGTGCATTATATGAATATGCATACATCAGAGACAGGCGACGGATGCACAGCGGCTCGCTTGATGATTGGCGTCAGCGGCGGAGGCATCTTACTTCTGTCAACAGACGCCGCAGTGTTTGACTTTGGGCTAAACAAACTCTGCAGCCTCTGAATCTTTGACCTACAAGCCATATCAGACATGACACCTTTCTGAATGCTAAATGCTATCTCACATCACAGACTCAGCTGTATCCACCTGGAGCACTGGATGACACCAACCACTCATATAACTGTCAACAGAATATGAGCTTGTGTCCGACAGTTTATTACTTACTGGTACCTGCCCAGGTGAGAGTCAATCAGTCACCTGAATTATTAGTATTACAAAATAGCGCACAAATTCAAGCATGCTCGAGTCGGAGGCACTGGTGTCGCTGGGTGGGGAAATGGACTAGCCGGGGAGGTAAATAAATGAGTTTTGAGATGACGTTTGAAGGAGCCAATAGATGGTGATTGCCTGATACTGAGTGGGATGGAATTCCAAACTGTTGGAGCTGCAAAACTGAAGGCTTTACAACCAATGGCCGTGGTGGTGAAAGGAACATGTAGTAGATTGTGTGAAGAAGAGCGGAGAAGTCTTGAAGAAGCGTTGAGATTGATGAGGGATGAGAGATATGAGGGGGAACCAGATTGGATAGTACAGTAAGTTAAGGTAGCGATTTTGAAGTGGATGTGTTGCTTAACAAGGAACCAATGAAGTTGACTGCTCATCAACGTCACATAAAATAAGGACATTCAAATGCAAACAATTTCACTCTGACTACACATAACGTGTTAATCACAACTAGGCCATTGTAATGGATCAGTCGTAAAATTTACAAATGTATTGTACAACCAGCAGCGGTCAAACCATAATGATGAACTATTGGACTATTCCAGCCATCATCTGTCGCACACAATGATCAGGCGCTGCAACGACAACCATGAACTAAGACCAACAAATACCACTGCTTGGCAAAAATGAGTTCAGATGCAATGCCATCTCGGGTCTGATAATGATACATTAGCCCCGTACGGGACTGATGGTAGACTCTTCGCAAGGGACGTTTCTGCCAAGTCAAAGTCACGTGACGGATATACGTATGTACATATGTAAACACAGATGGACTAACATTTGAGACCTGCTTTATTAGGTCGACTTAGAAGAGTCGACCTAAAAAGTGACATAAACTGAAAAAATACTTAAAGAACAGCCAACGCTATAAGTCTGTAAACAAGAGAAACAGGCCGGTCGAACAGCAGCCAAATGCCGTGGTTATTTTTTTGCCACTATCAAAGCTGTCCGGCATATGCTCAGGACACTACGTTAGCATAGCAGTACCTGGTATTGGTCGAGGCAGCGCGAGATGGTGTAGCGGATGATGATGAGTTTGAAGGGTGTACAGCACGTTGCTCATGTACTGATGCCGTCAGGTTCAGAGACGAGTTCATCACAGACACCTGCTTCTCAATGGCCTGTACATACAAACAAGCCTTTTTACCACACCACATTCGTTCATTCGTTATTGTGGGCAGGGCAGACGTCCAGTCTACTCTGGACCTCAGCAATAAGACCTCGTAGTGGTCCAGGGTGCGAGCCCAGTGAGAGGAGGGGAATTGGTAGGCGTGTGCTAGTGTATGCATGACGTGTAGGTAGAAGAAAGATGTGTAGGAAGAGAGCAGCTTGTCGGATATTAATAGAAATACTGCACCCCTCTAGACGTGGCCTAGGGTCTGGCTGGCTGGTTGGGAGATAAACGTCCCCTTTTGGTACAAAAATAGGCTATATCAGGGCAAGGTCTTGGGTGGAGATTTAGTTCCGACAGGTTAAGGATGACCAACGATACAGTAACCTCCCAAGCTTGTTGCCTTTTTGTTCAGGGATGACCCAAAATGGTAAAAGATAGGGAAGGCTCATTTAAGTTATTATGCTAGCGCCTACAACAGGGTGGAAACTAACCAACCACCACAAGACCTATTTATCAGTTTAATGAATGTATTATCTTGTGTAATTGCTGTTCTTCAGTTCCGATAACATATCAGTGTCTAACGACTTGTTGTATAATATCTTTTCTGTGTTGGTCAGGCTTTGCTTCTCTTATGTAAAACCCAAAAAAAGCATCCAGAGGGACCTCCCACCCACGGTACCAGACCTGCTCCCTCCACCCCCTACCGTCTGGCTAGGTCCTGACTGGTGCTGTGTGTTGCACCAGCCAGCAGCCAGCCAAGCCTTTCAGCTTCAGCCACGCCAGCATAGCTAACAACCCAGCAACAGTTACAGATTATAGAGGACACCGTCGAACCCTCTTTTTCCTGCCCGGGATTATCCCCCTGTTCAACACGTGCATAGTAAGTAATTAATTGAAATAGTTCTTTGGCAAAAGGCGGACGTGCCCGGACCGAGCTTTGAACTCGGCTCCTGAGGCGTGTCACACTCCACTGCACACATGGTGCAAGAGAGTGCATTGACCACTGCACTACATGGGCAGGTCACCGTGCCACACTAATTAATATGAAATTTTAATGTGAGAGTTCATTTACTATCAGCGCCTTCACAATGCTTGTTGGATGACAGGAATGGCAAGTCACCTGCAAATGTTAATCCATTACTCGCTAAAACATCAGCTTTAGAAGACCACTGGCAGAATGCAGTCTTGCTTGCAGTAACTCATTTTGTAGGCGGGCTGAATAAAAATTGTATGTAGTAGTATAAGTGGTGGTACTGCATTTTTGTAAATATGATCAATTTCATAACTCAACAGACATCTTTCCTAAAGCAGCAAACCAGGAGTGTTAATGACAATACTAACATATGCTTCAACACTGTCATCTTGTTTCTCTTTCATCAAGCTCCTGCTGCATTCCTCTGCTTATGTTTCTATGAGATGACAATGCATTAATCTTGCTATCAAATAACATGTCTTTTTGCTTTAATATAAAAGACATTGCAAGTGACAGTTAACATTACTAAAATTGTACTTTAAAAAAACTAAAGTAAAAAAGCATTAACCAAATAAAAAATTAATTTATTAATTTATTTATTAGTTCGTGAATACACTTTAATATAAAGTATAAATTAGGTCACATGATGCATACTGAAATACACAAATGATGCTCAGAATATCTCATATCTTTTTTCCCAGTAATAAATGATAACTTTTCCGTTAACAAATGCTGCAATAAGGTGTTTTGAGAGAAATGACAACACACAGCAGTGGTGTACCTTGCTTCGACTGGCCTTGGTAGCATTCATCAGCCATGCAGCTGGTCGGCTTATCTTCGTTGGAGGATGAAATTTGTCACGAATTGCTGCCGACTGTGGCTTTGATAGACTCTTTCTACCAACAGAAACGCGCGGCTTCCCACGAGATTGCCGTGAACCCTTTGAAATACGACGATGAGTACCAGCTGACAGTCGAGACGTTCTGCCATTGGACGAATTTGATGGGCGTGTTTTGCTGCAAGAATTCTTTAAAACATGACAGGCACCAGCTGATGACTGAGACTGGCCGCTACTGGACGACACGATGACATCAGAATGCAAATGGGTGGAAGACGACTTAGGCAATGGCAACGGCAAGTGAGATTCTCTTGGCTTTGACAACAATGAAATTCCAGACATATCCACATCTTTCAATGCAGTCAGTTGGCTGCTGGATGTTTCTAAGGGAGCAAAGAACGTTTCTGGATGTGTGCTAACTCTCCCTTCATCATTCTCATCCAGAATGTCAAGCCTAGTAGCAGTCGTCCAACGTGACAATGGGCCATGTTCTGACGACAGCTTCGGAGGCATGGCAGCTGCCATGGCGGCGGATTTGCTCAACTGCCAATTATCATTTTTTAGACGCAATTCTGCCAACTGTAGAGCATCTTGCGTGACGGCGGGCCCACTCATTTCCTCAACCCCATGAGATACTGATAACAAGCCACTGCTGACAACTGAGTCTTTCTTTACTTCCTTACCAGCAGGATCTGCTGCTGTTACTAACTTGCTTTCAGTATCTGACATATGCCCACTGTCAGTGTCACGATCGTAACTGGCCGAGTGTGCATCGGACGTTCGTATGGCTGGCAACAAGCCACTGTGGCCAGACTTGAACAATCCGTCGGGAAAGTCTGACGATGCATGCAGTTGACGGGAGACACTGACGACAATGACGTCATCAGTCTGCGTGCTAGTTGACACCAGCCTCTCATCACATGCCGGCTGCTGATGCTGTGGCCCAACTCTCATTATCACACTACTACTCTCAGTCTGAACGGCTACCGACAACTGCCTACAGTTAAAGGACAACGCTTTCTGCTTCCTTAGTTTCCGCGACTTGCGAACGACCTTTGCTTTGTGTCCATCAGATGTGGTCAGAGGCAGACGTGTGTTAGTACTGCGGTATTCATCAGCTGACGAACTGTCGTCAAAGTACGGCCGATGAACACAGGGCTTCCTGAAATGATACATGTAAAGATACAAGCATAAAAATCTGCACTCAAACACACATTGGTTGTCAAAGGATGTTGCTAGACACACTTCCTGATGTCAGCCACAGAAACCATTAACTGGACCTAGCATTTCTTCATCCCACAGTGACTGCTGCCTCCCCATTCATAACACTCACTCGCTTAACAACGGCCCTCTAAAGCCAATATGTGCTCGAGACATACAGACAAAAACACTATCATTTTACATCTTGTTACAAACCTACAGCAGTTGTAGCAGTGAGCACAGTGTTGTTAACTTCTTCACTCGTCAAGGGGTCTAGTAAGTATAGCACACATCCATAGAAATCACAACAGTACGACGTAACAGCTTCAGTCTAACCAAAGGACAAAATTAAAATAACACAACACATTATTAATTTAACTTTACCACAGAGTTCCTCCTGCTTAGAATGTTGCACTTAATACATCTCACCGAAATTAGAGGTAACAACATCCAATAAATTAGCCCCGCAAGGGACTGACGACCGAGTCTTCACAACTGACGTTTCTGCCCAGTTCAAAGTCACATGACACAAAAACTAAAACAAATATCAGAAATTTGGCCCGATCAAATTTAGATATTGTGCCCTGTTTGAGAATCCATGGTCAGCTGCCAGCTACCATTGTAAATGGCAAAGGAGATGGCTTTTAAAAATAGCAGGATTTCCAACTTTGAAGGGCTTGTGACCTTGACCTTGGATCTGCATACCGTCGTGTATCACTCGTTGACCTCTACCTACACGCCAAATTTTATTGAAATCGAAGAAACTTTTTGTGGACGTACGAACGTATGTACGGACCGGCTTTATTAGGTCGACTCTTAAGAGTCGACCTAAAAATTGCGGGGCTAAAACTAACAAGCCCGGATCGGAACCTAATTTTAAAATAAAGAACAGTGGGAATGGTGAAAGAGGATTCAAACCCCTTAAGGGGTGTAAGAAGGGGGCAAGGGGGAAGGAATCGCATACAATTATCCCAACAAAGTCTGATGTCATGAATAAAAGCAGTATAAATCGTTTTCGGCCGGGGCTCTGCCCAGGACCACACGGGGAGACTTACAACACTCCCCCAGACCCCATAGTTGGCTGGGAAGGGGAAACCCCTCCCCTTTTGCCACCCCCGTCGAAGCCTTCGGCGTCTTGCTTTTCAGCACCTTTGATATCAGCGCTGTCACTGGTTCACATAACAGTCCAACTGTTCACATATTACCTGTCTGCAAGTTCAGGAAATAAATTTGTCCGTGGACAGTCTGCAGTCACTTGGCACATGCAGTGGCTTGCAGTAGGCACTGGTTGCAGAGGATGCAAATGTGCCAAACACTTCTCATCATCTTCTTCCTCTGTCATATTCTGGCCAGGCAAATGATCTGGACAATGTTCATCAAAATCAGTCAACTTTGTTGTCTGAACATCACTAAGAAGTTTGCTTGTGTGAGTTCTCGACCGCAGCGGGCTGGCATTTATCTCGGGGTCACCAGCATCAGAATCTTTCCTCTCATGCCTTTGTCGCAGTCGTTTCTTGTCTGTTGGCGTTTTTGGCAGCAGTTGTATGCTTTCTCTGCAGTAACAGCAACCAACATCAGTTCAACAACTTGCTACACTAGCAACGTTATATGAGATCAGTTCAGTTTTCCATTCTGTCCTTCTGTGTTTCTGTCCATTATTATTTTTTTAAACTTGCAGACTGACTTTGCAAAATATGGAGAAGGAGTTCACTTTGGTAAACAAAAAACTACTTAATTCTGTGAATGATACAATCAGAATCGGTGGTTCTGTAACCCACCAAGCCTATTCTGCTAAACATCTTTGGCTTTCTGCTATACAGTGAAAATGCATAATAACATATTAACATAATAATATAATAAACGATGGATACTCCTAAATAACTATAAATGCAGGACTTTCTTTCATGCTTCACAGAAATATGAGCTCTCTGGGTGTTTTGTTAGTTACAATTTATAATAAAAATAAAATAATTTATAATAAAAATGAAAATAATAAGCAAAAATTAAAATGCTGTTAAATTTACAGTCCTTGCAAAGGGGTCCAAAATGTGCATAGGATACCAAGTAATGGGGAAGCAGATAATGGAAATCAATCAATCATACTATTCTGCTTAAACTGACTACAACATAACAACAACAACCGTTTTATTACAATTATATGGATTAACCTCTGTTAGCTGGCACCAACAGATAAGAACTGGTAAAATTTGTTGGAGCAAAGTTTTACTGCTTATGTGCCCTTGCTAATGGCAAGGAGTGCATTTCGATAAGAAAGATGACAGAGTTCTATCTCCTCAACAGTGTTAACGTTTGTTGTAAAGCATTGGCTGTGAAAAAACCTTTACAGACATCATCCTCCTCGTGTAGCTTTTTACTGAGACAAAAAAGGACATAACTGATTACTGGACCAATCTGACAACACACTCACTGATGCACAGAGGCGAAGACTTTTCTTTTCCTAAATTTCCATTTGTTTATAATTTATGTTTCTCATTTGACTCCTTACCCATCAGTACCAGTTTTCTGTTGTTAATTTTTAACGACAATAAATGCCAGAAAACCAAACAACAAAGTAATATTACGTGGCCATAGTTTTCTTTGCTTCTGCTAAAACTTCATCGATCCATAGGAACTGTTCATCAAACCATGATTCCAATGCACCTTTGAGGTAAGTTGCCTTCGAGTGAATGCTCTGACCAATTATATATCTTTCCTTCTCAGCCATTGACTCCCTGAGATGTAACAACAACTGTCGAACAAAACAGACATTTTAAACAAATTCATTTTACAAATTATAATTATTTTCCCTCAATGTAAAACTGAGCAAAAACATACACTGTAAACCAGATTTCTAATTTTCACTGGTTACCTGGCACTATGCATTTTTAGGCATGCAGTTTATTTCGTTATGACATTGAGTTTTGCAGGTCACAATTAGTGTTGTTACGGTGGCAGGAATTTGCAACTCGGTTAGTGGCGGTGTTTTTTGACATGCCACTGCGGTGCCGGTGGCAAATATCAGTCGGTGTCAAGGCTAGAATTGTTAGTTGCAAACAGGTGGATGTTGCGGCTCGTTCCGGCTGTCCTGGAATGTGCTAATTACTCACTGCATGCGACCGAAGGGTGTGCACTAAGTGAGACCATTGCAACGGTCTCTCTAAGTAGTGTAGACTGTCCAGGCAGTCCTATCGTTTGAGAGTGGGAAAGCGGACGCACAGGGGAGGGCAGGCGGTGTCACCAACTCGACTCGCCGTGCGTTCACGTGGGAGCAAATGTCGTGGCATTTAGATGATTATGGCTGCTCTGCGGAAATAAGGGCCCATTTTTAGAAAACAGCGCCCAGAAAGACCGCCGAGAACACTGTAAAACACCGCGATGATAATGTTGGTTTAGTAGTAGCCAACCAATGCGATGCGTTGAAAGTTCGAAGGTCGTAACAACACTACTGGCCCACCTACACACGGTGTAGGGGAGCCAGTACTGTTTTGCTCTCAGGCGTCTGTCGTCGTCTGTCGGGGTCTGAAACACTCCAGAGGGCCTGCAAGCGACTTCACGCGCGCAGGCCAGGCGATGACGTCATGCCGCCTGCAGTCTAATTATAGCTCCAAGGTAACACTGCACGGCGGGCAGTTGTGTTACGTCCCGTTAGGGCGACATCTTATTGAAAAGTATTATTAGTGTCTTAAGAACGATACGGGCATAAAGGCTCAGGGAGCCTGCGTCTGTCAACATCAATGACTTGACTTGACATCTGCTGTGCAAGGTGCGCGACAACATGGCCGGGGGTAAAATGCGGATCTGCGGATGTTGTAACAGGTAATTTGCGGATGTTGCTGCGGATAAACATCCGCAAATTACCCTGTATAACATCCGCACATCCGCAAAATACTCATGTCTGATCAATAACGCGAAAAGCCCGTTCATTTCTTTAAATGTAACTGTCCTTGCCACAAAAAATCTTAGGACAAACTTATGAAAAACTTAAGATACGGTCTGACTTAGGAACATCTGAAGAAAACCTTACGCTCAACTTACGCAAAACTTTCGATCAATGTAGTATCCGCAGTTTTGGATCCGCAGATTACCCGTTACAATATCCGCACATCCGCATTTTACCCCCGGCCCGACAACATACCGAATTTTATCAATGTGATAGCCACGCATCACTAGTACAGCCGATTTTCGTATCCATAAGAACTCCCTAGATCAGTTTGACGCAATATTCCAAATACAGTTCTAAATTGACTGAATCACAAGTATATCGGTTATCATTCGACAGTCACTTTTGCAGCTGTGATGGTCAATAGTCACCCGATTACACTTCAAAATTCAATTATAAACACCGCCACATTGAATTGTATATTCTATGCTCCTAAAATCTTAGAATATTTAATAGCTTTGCTAACACCACATTAAACTAGGGTGGCGCTTTTCGGTTAGTTTGCGAACCATTTAACCGAGGCCATTAACCAGTTTGTAACCGGTTAACCGAACATGGCCAGCATACTGTTATTGATACAGTAATGTAAACAAACACAAGAAATGAACACCTGTCGAGCAGCGTCGCGCGACGCTGCTCGACACACCAACTAAAATTCCACAATATAATGTGGCTAAAATGAATTAGTTTATGCCTGTGTAATGTTCATGTTCTCAGTTCTCATGAACTGGTCTATACTCCATGGTTCCGTGGATGTCAACGGATGGCCAAGGCACCAAACGGCGAAGAAAAATTGCCGAAGATTTCAACCAGCTGAGTATAGGCGCACGAACGTTACAGTCAGACGACAGACAGAACATAGCATATATAGCGAACGTGAACGTTATGACAGGCAAAAAGAAGCTATCGAGTAACGGTAAATAGTTTTTCCACCTTTCCCCCACTGGATATCAGACCAGAGGTCACAGCTTGAAGATTGCAAAACAGCGCATCAGACTCGATCGACCTCGGGAAGCAGTTTTTCAGCCAACGAGTGGTCAACGATTGGAACAGTCTACCTCAGGCTCAGCACGTTATATGTAGCGTTTATTCACCACAAAGGTAAATAAAATATTTTAAAAAGAAATAACACAAGCAGCCAAATACAAACACACACAGCATCTACTCACAAACATACAAGCAAGACACTAGTTTAACCACTTGATCATTTACAATCAAGCAGTAGAAACAGATGCGAAGTAGTTAAAAAACAGCACGTTTCATGCTCGCAACACTGTTATTACAAGAACACATCCGGAGATAAGATAGCGAACGTAAACTTTTACGACCATATCGCACAGGGGACGTACTTCAAAATATCAAAAAAAGAGAAGCTACTTCGTTTAACAAATTAGTCGATAGCTAGGCAAGTATACTGCGCATTAAGCCTTGAATTTATGAATCTGCTATAAAAATTGCACCTTGCAGTTGTAGAATATTTATACCGTGGGCGTCGCGCGGTCCCTCTGCAGACGTATATACTACTAGAAATAGTAATCGTAAATTGTCGATAGTTATATTATATAGCTTTGACAACCACTTTTACGCAATGTGCCCCGGAAACTACGAAATTCGGTAAAATAACTCAAAATAAGGGTCATAGCCACTTCGCCGTTCAAGGACATCCAAGGTCACCGATTTTGGTACCAATCGAAAGCTCATATACGACTTCCTATTAGTGATTAACACTAACGTACCTGCTATCTTGCACTGTATGCGAGATATAACATTTGAAATGTCAAAAATTGCTATATTTGGCTACCACACTTGTGTTTAACCCCCCCCCCCCTCCGACGGAGGGTTTATCCTGGGACGATCTCCGTAAAATTTTAAGTGAATGTCAATAGATGGCCAACGTACCAAACGGCGGAGAAAAATTGCCGAAAATTTCAACCAGCTAGCTAAGTAGGGTGCAGTGGTGCACGAACGTCACAGACGACAGACAGACAGACAGACGGACGATAGCATATATAGCGGCTTTTAAAATGGTACGTATAACAACTCTAGTTGGAACAATGGCTGACGTGTTAGACAGATATTTCCATTTCTGTATGTCGCATAGGCATATGTACCCAAAAAGCAATTCTGATCGTCCCATTGGAGTAACTTTGCGGACTCGTGCCTTTTGTAACAAAATATCTTCCTGAAGAAATCATTCCAGCGAACTGCTAACTCCCTAAGGCTAATGCAGGTAACCGTCAGCTCCAAAGTACCGACACAGTAAGTAAGAAGTGGTAAGAAAAAAGCTTTGACAAGCCCAAGCTTAACAAAAAGTCACTGAGCGACAGTATATATAGCTATAAGTATACCATTACATGCCATGTAAAATTTACGTTTAATGTAAGAAGTGTTGACAGATAAAACAGAACCAGCTAAAACACGACCCCTAGGTATTTTATACTATCAGCCCATTCCAGCTTTATGTTTCCTACTAATTCCAAATATAGTTTCTACTATATTTGCTAATTCCTGGGTATATTTTGGGCTACAGATTTGGGCCAATTATGATTATAGGATTCGACGGTGATCATGTTGAAGAACAGACTGACAAGAACTGGCGAGATATGAGCCCGACGTCAATAGCGACTTCCCACTCTTGGCCTGACGATTGGCTCGACTTCGATTACACCATGTAAAGCAGCCCGTGATCTCGGAGTTTACATTGACGCGGACCTAACGATGCAGACACACGTGC
>Ga0209780_1003283_pt1 | contig 11983 bp, 10 predicted proteins | sample WorMetexBAHAMAS2_FD_187384 | JGI IMG/M metagenome (GOLD analysis project Ga0209780, IMG submission 187384) | Marine gutless worms symbiont microbial communities from Max Planck institute for Marine Microbiology, Germany - Inanidrilus exumae... | ecosystem: Host-associated > Annelida > Digestive... | reverse complement strand
AGGCAGAACTTATGCCTTCCTAAAGTTGTCCTAAGTCGAACTTAGAACCAAATTTATGCCGAACTTGTGCCGAACATATGTCAAACATAGGACCTGACTTAGGACTTTTTGTTAATCGGGCCCCAGGTGTATCCGAAACTTTCAACGAATGCTGGCAATTTTTACAGCAGTTGGCTGCTGGATGTGTTTCATCTGTCGGACGTACAGGACTTGCTTTGGCTGGCTCGTGGGGCTGCCTCGACGACTTTCACCGCATCGACGTACAAGTTTTGTCAGTCGCCGCTCAACTCATTGAGAACTTACTGCTGACCAAGATGGAACAGAGGCGCCTGATGGACCGCACTGCAGAACCCAGAAACGCCGCAAGCAGTCAGGAGTGCGGTATCTTCTGCACGCAGGTACGTCATGCACACAGCTTCTCATTATGTTGCTCAGAATCAGACCCGTATAAACCGACAGTAGTACTCGCATACTCTCTAGGCAAGCACGTTGGCAGTCTTTGAGAATGACGTAAGTATATTCTAACCGTTGAATCCAGCGAAAACGTGGAACCAAACGATAAACTGTGTAATTCGAAGTAGGAAAATTTGGAGTCTATTAGTAGCAGACATTGGACAAATAACGTCAAAAGCCAAACCGAAGTACGAACTTGCCTTCAAGAAAACTTTACAGTTTAATGCGCGTTTATTAAAACTGCTTCAGCTACTGGGACTTTGTCTGCAGCTGTCTACCGTGGAGTCGTCTCTTGACCTTAGTTATAGGAACTTCGTACCCTACACCTTAAGTTATACTCCACTTCATGCAAATAATATATCGTCGTTAACAAATATGCCTCTGTTCACCAAACAGTACAAATTGGTAGAGTCTACCGGTCAAGGGCGGTGACGATCTGAAGCTGGGAAGGTAACCGCGGGCCTTGGGGGCAGTAGTTGCAGCCTACTGGTGGGTTTATGGATAACGTCGCCTGCAGGCTGTCTGCCTCGGTACGCCTAGCACGGACGCCTACGGTCCTTTGGAGTGTGGTTGTACCTTGCCTTAGCTTATATTGCAACACAAACTCGTATGAACCATTGATGTTATGACAGCAAGTGCATATCGATTGTAGGACCAGAGTGTGGCAGGCGGTCAGAAGCTGCCTCAGAATCTCAGATCTATGTTTCGTACCATTGCCGTCGTGATGCCCGATCTGTTTCCAGTCGTCAATATTAAACTCGCCAGTTACGGTTTCGTCGCCAGCAGTGTGCTCGCACGGAAGATATGCACCATCTACGCTCTCTGCGACCAACTGCCGGCTCAGCAGGTTAAGCACATTGCTTTGACATGTGTTGTCGAGATGTAAAGTTGTAAACTCCACCCATTTTAGCCCAGTGTTCAAAAAATAGCTACAGTAATTCAGGCATTTTTACCGCGCGACGCTATGCTGTCGTCGTGTGTTTGTCCTTCCGTCTGTCTGTCCGATACCAGCCGGAACTGTACCAAAACGGCTAAACATAGGATCACGAAAATTATACCAAACCATAGCTCAGGGACTCTAGTTTTCTGATGCCAAAGATGGCGACGAAATTCCACCCCAACGGGGCGCCAAATAGAGGTGGGTAGGTTAAAATCGACGATTTTCGACAAATATCTCGCTGTATCTCAGAAACGGGGGAAGATAAACGAGGGAAGATACGGTCATAGTTACTATTGAAGGCTAATAGGAACTGGTATGCATTCTATCGAATGATGCTATTTTCAGTGACCTTGATTGACTTCTAACTACCCAAAGCCACCCCAATTTCGACATTTTGTATCGACTTTTATATCTTCATAGTGGGTGGAGTTAGAGACTTCAAATTTATTAGGCAAGTTGATCGTAGCAAGTACCAGCCCTCGGACGACAAACCATCCCTAAAAGGGGCATGGTCAGGTCACGTAAACCATATGAAATTTGGTGGTACGAACTATATTTCTGGAACGGCTGAAGTTAATGTGGTCAAATTTTGGTGCAGGTAGGTTATGTCAAGTCCCATCATAAGGATAACAAAACACCCTTAAAAGGGGCGTGGTCAGCGTCACGTGACCCATTTTTTATTTTAGGGCCTCCAATGATAAAGGAACCGGTGAAACTAGAATCGTCAAATTTTGCATACATTAGATGTAAGAAATTCTAGCTTATGGATTACAAACCACTCCTAAATGGGCCGTGGCTAGGGTCATATGATCCATTTTCAGTTGCACGCAATCATATCTCCGGAACGGCTAAAGCGAGAGACACCAAATTTTGTATGCAGATAGAATATATCAATTGCTAGCTTTGCGTTAACATACTATCCCCTAATGGGTGTCGTCAGGCTCACATGATTCGGTTTTTAATTTTGCTCGCCTTTTCTAATCATATCTCTGGAATCTGTAAAGCTAGGCACTTCAAATTTTGTATGCTGATTGATGCACGAATATTAGTGCGTGCTTGATGTATTACCTCCAAAAGAGATGTGTTCAGAGTCACGTGACCTTTTTAAATTTTGGGAAATAAATGATAATAATAACGGCACAAGATAGAGACATGGTTGCAATGAAAGACTAACAGGAAATCATATGTGGCCTATCGAATGACACATTGCCAATGCCCTTGATTGACCTTGAAGGTCACTTTTGCTGCTTTAAACCTTTTTAACTCTCATACCTCGTGAAGCATAGCACGAAATTACTAACATAGCGCGTCTCGCGGTCCCTCTGCGGCAGCTGAGCTTCTTGTTCGTTTTTGACTTTCGGGCACTCTGGCGCTTAACCCTGTTGAGCGCCAGAGTGCCCGAAAGTCAAAAAATAAAAATAGTCGGTTAGCCAACCTGGCATCGAATACCTTAGTCCCCATTCTGGAACTCTGGACAAAATTCGGTTGATCCCGCTGAGCTAAGTAACTATCGGTGTTTGACGATGGTTTGGAATGACGAAACTTGGCGTAGCGTGCAGTGCGTCTTGGTGCTGCTCAGGTCCAGTACAACTTCGGACTGCGCAGCGTCATACAGCTGCTGCGCGTGTTGAGTTCCTTGAAGAGGTCTTCGCCGGTTGAGTCGGAACAGGTGCTCGTTCTTCAAGCCGTGCGTGACGTCATCCTCTCTCAGCTGGCAGACCGTGATGAACCGCTTTTCCTGTCACTTGTCAACAACGTTTTCCCGGGCATCGTGCTCGACAAGACATGCCATCCCGGCCTGGAAGAGGTACTGGCAAAAGAGCTCGATGCTGCCTGCCTCGTGAACCATTCTCCGTGGACGTTCAAGCTTATGCAGGTTATTTTTTAGCGTTAATAATAACAACAACAACAAGTATGTTCGTTGAAGAAAACGAAGTTGAAGACAGGACATTTGTGTAGCGTTTTCTTCGTGAAAAAAATCACCTATGAAGTGCTCAGAATGGCACGTGTTAACGAGCGATCACACAGTTTTACCTGCTACCCACATGCACGTTTATCAACGAACGGAAAGAGCCATCCTGCCTTTAGTCCCCAGTCGCAGCTCATCAACGCACTTTGCCCGGTACTCATTTCCCGTCCCAGGTAGCTGGTTACATACCGAGGTGGTATGTCCGTCCGAAGACGGTCACCAATCCCAGTACCAACCAACCGATAGTTTGGCGGCTGGGAATCGAAATCACGACCATTGAGTCCCCAGTCCGACGCCCTAACCACTAGACTACCGAGCCTTTTGATGCTCGACGTAAATTTACGCTGGTCGCGTCGCGTGCTGCCCCTGGCAAGTCACGTTGAGTATGCGCCGCGTGCCTTATTAACGTTATAAAACAGACGGGGCGCAGATGGACAGACGGACGGACAGACGCCGAACCGAAACATTAAGCTTTTCGCTAGACGCGAGTAATAATCATCGCCTTATTTGTATCATGACGATTGGTTGGCGCCAGTGCAACAAGCCGACGACTGCTTGCTGATTTCGTCCATTTTGTTGGCAGTATACCAAGGCGCTAGATAGGGCTTCTGGCCAATCCCATGACAGGAATTTCTCCCGTTTCCTCTCTGAAGATATACTGACAGTAGCAATAAACAGTCAATTATCAGTCAGGAAACATATTAACAGTATTATTGGCGCTTGTTCACAATCCACACATGCCCTGAGAATCCTCAGCTCATGCGGCATGTTTAGCGAAGCTCTTCAGCTTATCTACAGATTAGTCGTCGTCGCCAAAATTCTACACGCATCTAGCGCCGCCGTGAGGAGTGAAAAGACGGCGATGCGGCCTTTTGTCAGATCACTTTGCACATTTATTATTATTATTATTATTATTATTATGCCTTCAGGTGTATAGGTGAAATGATGATAAAATAACAACAAATTGGTCTAACAAAGGGTTTGGAGGCCACTTCTATAGTGGTGCTCGAAATACGCCTTTGCTGTTTGTTGTTTGTGTAGCTGTACGAACTCCAGCGATTCCACGCCAGTCTGATGGTGGTCGGTGGGCCGTGCGTCGGCAAAACCAGCTGTATACAGATGCTGCTGAAGACACTGTGTGCGGCTGATGGCAGTGGCTCGGTCTACCGCGAGTTACGTCTCAACCCCATGTCGTTGATCGTCGACAAGTTGTTTGGCGGCTTCAGTTGGACCACGTCTGACTGGGTGGACGGTGTATTTCCGGTGCTGCTGAGGCGGGCCACTCGTCTGAGCAGAGGTCCGTCATGTGTGACCTTCTGTGCAAAGTAGAGAAGTGACGCAGCGTTCTCAGTGACGCGCTCGTACGCGGTCAACAGTGTTTGAACGCGTCACTGAGAACGCTGCTTAAGTGAATAGGAAAAAAGACGACGCTCGGTGAAGCGCATACTTCCGCCACAATGTGGTTCTCGCTAACTGTAACCGTTACCCTAACCTTAACTTCCCAAAATAAACCAGCTGTTCTCTGGTCCATGACATACCTTTTTTTCCAAATTTTATGATAATCCACTTATAATAACTTTTTGAGTTATGGTGTTCACAAACGAACAGACAGACACAAACAAACAAACAAACAAACAAACAAACAAACGACGATGAAAACAGTGCACCACCAAGGTGAAGGAGGTAACAGTCACATAGTATACGTATGCCTTGGGGCATGGGGCGCCTGCAGGTCGTTGGCCTTGATCCAGTGAACCTTCTTAATCTCCAGACACCACTCATCTTTCTTTGAAGTCCAGCTGTTAAGTTGTCGCTTGTGTAGAAAGTGAGCACACGTGGTTGGTTCTTGACGGCCCAGTCGATCCTGTCTGGGCTGAACATCTCAACACGCTGCTCGACTTGAGCCGAACGCTGACGCTGCCGAACGGCGATCGAATCCCGCTCACAGACAACTGCAAGATCGTCTTTGAAGTGGACAGCATAGCGAACGCGTCGCCGGCGACCGTGTCACGCAACGGGATAGTGTGTTTGAGTGACAACGTGCTCAGCTGGCACCCGATCGTCGAGGTCAGTGATCACGTGACGCTACATACACCCCTGTTTGCATAGTCTTTGATGCTGCGGTTGACGCTATAGTGACTTGTGTAGGGAGTGGTGACGTCATTGATCGAGTAGTTTCAAGCTATCAGCAGAGGAAAGTTGAAATTTGGTTTAAAATTTGAGAAAAAAACATCAATTTAATGGCAAACTTCAAAGATACGAATTTAAGTGGAATTTAAGTGATACTAGCATGAAGAACAAAGTAATGTTTAATTCGGCTTTCCAAGGGCCTTGGACAAAACAGTCTAAATGGTCTCGCGGAATGCGCCAGAAGAAATCGCGTTGCGTCTCGCTCTCTGATGTATGTAGAATCATGACCCAGACATCAAAGGTGTCAATATAGGACCACGATACCGAGGTCTATTGCAGACGGGTGCGTGACGTTGCCACATTTGTTGTCGTATAGCGGCAAGCAAGAGACATGACATTCCGCGGCTGTGCGTTTAAATAAGAACAACCAGTTGTGACTTGCGGGTTGATTGGAGAAATGCCCAGTGCACTAAAAAGCTCTCGCTCGAGGTCGCACCGACCACTTTATATAGCGCAAACAACTCGACACCGAACCAAAAATACGTCACGTCCAAGTCGAAGCGTGCATCCATAAAATACGTCACCTTGTAGGATACGATACGATACGATACGATGGGCCTATCGATATGATATATTTACGTGTGCTCAAAAGCTGACAAAATGGCCAGCTTAGTCTAGCGCACGGCACAGAAACAAAAATTTAAGGAAAAACTAAAAACAAAAACCGATTAGCTCAGAAGAAACGGTGCAGGCAAAAGTCCGTGTAGGCAGTCCGGGTGGAGGAAGTGGAACTACAGAGGATAGGATTTGTGAATAAGGTAGGTTTTAAGCCGGGGAGTGAAAGAGAAAGGGAGTTATGGATAAGCAGAGTGGTGAAACATAAGACGAAGAAGTGATAGGTGAAGTAGTAGGTGAGTGTGGCGTGAATCCGATGAACTTGGGTCCAATAACCCCTAAGTTTTGTAGGGGCGTTTGCGCCGAGCGGGCTACACGCTGAGCTTTGCCACGCATCTGGTATTATTAGTGTGTACATCTGTAGTCTGTATGCATGTATTTGTACACTGGTGACAGGGTTGGCTGAGGAGCCGATCGAATGGCGAACAGCGGAATCTCAAGATCTTGTTTGAAGGATCGTTTTCCAGTTTTCTCCAGTTTGTCGAGCAGAACCTGCCGTCGAAGACCGAGTACTCTGAACTGGGCACCATCAGTCAGACGTGTGCACTGCTTAACGGTCTGCTGTCACTGACGACGGCCGAACACACTCGATACGAGCGTTTGTATGTCTTCGCTTTCCTCTGGAGCTTCGGCGTGCTGCTGCCGGTCGACGCGCAGGCGAAGCTCGAGGAGTTTATTCGAAACCACGACAAGATCGTGCTGGATCTGCCGCCGGTCGTCGCCGGCACTTCGATGTTTGACTACTTGGTCGATAATCATGGTACGTAAACGGGAACAATATGGTATTTGACTCTTTTGGTGTTTTACCAACTGCTTTATTCATTTTGATACATTTCAACCTAGCTCGTACGTTTGACATTAAATTGCTACTAAATACTTCTTGCTTGCTTGTGTGAATCTAATGTATGCTTTGTTGAAAGACTTCCTCTGTCGGGTGTCATTTGTAAAACCGACCGTACGGTTAAACCTAATTTGTTTTTATGCCAGTCAGTTTATTGCCATACGAATGAAGTCATCTGAGCATCACCAATGTGACCACATTCCACTAGTGTTAAACTTGTCCACAATGATGTGTGTGGGATACAGGAGAGTCGAGAGGTCGTTACGTGCACTGGAACACGCTCTTTCCGACGTTCCGAAGTCTCGCGGAAGGAACCCCGGCGGCGGCGTCGTCGGCCGTGGTTCTGGTGCCGACAGTGGACACGGTGAGGACGGAGTACCTCGTCGACGTGCTGGCGTGTCGAGGCAGGCCGGTGATGCTTGTCGGGGATCACGGCTCTGCCAAGTCGCTCGTCGTCCAGCAGTACTTGTCCAAGAACACTAGTCGCGGTCATCTGTCGAAGACGATCGTGTTCTCTTCCGTCACGACGTCCACTACGCTGCAGGCGAGTGCGAGTGTCGTAAGTAAGTAAATTTCTGGCTGGGTGACATGGACGTGTGATGATGTTGGCTTTCAGCGTTGGTAACTTTCATTCTGACTGTAGATCACCGAGATGCGTGGTCAGTCCGCTCAATAATCATTATTATTACTGGCCCTTCTACACATAGTGTAGGGGGCCAGTATTGTTTTGATATCTGGCGTCTGTCGTCGACTGTCGTCGTCTGTCGTCTGTCGGGGTCTGTAGCACTCCACGGCGGGCCTGCAGGCGGCTTCACCCGCGCAGGCCAGGCGATGACGTCGTGCCGCCTGCAGTCTAATTATAGCTCCACGGTAACACGGCACGGCGGGCCAGTCGTGTTACGTCCCGTTAGGGCGACACCTTGTTGATTAAAGCAGTATACACGACAACTAGAAGAAACCAGCACTCACAAGAGCGCTATGACCCACGTCGGCAATGATTTCGTGCCTTGTGACCTTGACCTTTTGACCACAAAATACACGGTCTCCAGTACCCATGGTGAACCATGTCTGTGTCAAGTTTGTTGATCCTAGCTGCGTCAGTTTTTTGAGATATGGTGTGGAAAAACAGATAAACAGACAAACATAACAGCCGTCGAGAGAGTAAAATGCTGTCGAGTAAAACGAAACTAACTAATGAATGTAAGTATAAGACCGGTATATATGGGGTACAGAAAAAAATCAGTTGCAGAAGAACAACATTGTGAATCGGCGTTTGATACTGGCGCTTGAGAGGAAATGATGTAGGAATATTATGCAAATACTATTTACTTACTTACTTAGAGTGCTTTTGAAGAAGGGACTATTTTGATCGACTTTTTTCCTAAAAAATAATGTAAATTCTAAGGTAGTGATCCAAGAACGTTATACAATAGTTATAAAAAGTGCAAGCAAAAAGAAGTCTACATTGTTGAAAGATCAAGTTGTTTCTTACGCCTTCGCCAAACGACACTGTCAGCGAAGGCATTGTGTTTTCGGGCTGTCCGTTCACCGCGTTCGTCCGTTTGTTCGTTCATTCGTCCGAACAGATGTTACCACGATATGTCATAAGCGGCTCAAGTAATCTTAATGAAACGTACCAGGCGTATTCATTAGCTCCTACTGATGACCTAATTAGATTCTGGAGGTCAAAGGTCAAGGCCACAGCAGGCGGTGGAAGTGACGAAGGCATCCACGTCAACGCTGTGGAGTCGAAGTCCATCTTCTAGTGGGTATTACGGATGGAAATAACAAAGCAGGCCGGGCTCACAAAGAGTTTGATTGAAAATACTGTGGGCTGGTGCAGAGCTAGACTACAAGACAAGAGCTAAATTGAAGAAGCGTCAAACTCCAGCTGGTGATAAACCCAAAGTTTGTGATGACGGTAACGATGACGATGAGATGATGACCAGGATGGTGGTGATAATGTTGGTGTTGTTGTTGTGATTTCATCACGACAATACAATACAATACAATACAATACGTAATGACTCAGTGAAGTGCTCTGTTGACGTTATATTCGGCATCGCCAGCAGATGTTCAGCTTCTTATCTGATGTTTTTTGTAGGCCTAACTGCTGCCATTCGTACCTCAGGTGCGCGGCGGTTTTTCACTTTTGCATTAACATTTTGTGCTGTTGCGTGCGCTGTACGTCGTGTTTTAGCAAACCGTGGAAGGCTTCATGATAAAGAGAATGGGCAACATGTTCGGACCGCCAAATGGAAAGAGGATGACCATATTTGTGGACGACATTAACGCACCACTGAGAACGGCTTGGGGCGATCAACCTACCAGTGAGACATTGCGACAACTGATTGAGATGAAAGGCATCTACTCCATAGAGAAACCAGGAGACTTCTGCGGCATTCTTGACACTCAGGTACGTCCGTAGGCCTCGCACACCTCTCTCTGCAGCCATAAAGATTCCATTTTAGATTTATAGCACTCCTAACACATTTAGCATTTTGTTTTACGACGAGGATCTTGTGGTGCGAATTTGCCCGAGTTAAACGTGATTGCACTAGGTGACTAATATGACTACGGCCTTTTCGTTTCCCACTACCGTCGTTCACCTTAACACCATGCCGCCGATATTTTCTACCCTGCTTCTACCTCTTCAGACCGACGTTGTCGAGGGTTGATGAATTATTACCATGTGGGAAAGTAAAATCTCGGGAACTAAAAGTTCTTTCACTGATTTTTATGCGAATGTAAAACACCTGAAAATTGCCACGCTGCTTTTAGTAGGAGCGGAGGCAGATGCTCTGCACCCTTTCCGAGGCCATTCCAAGTCCATAGGTGGATAAAACACTGATGCTAGAACTACAGTTGCCTTCCCAGCAATACTGGCCGTCCATACTCCATACTGCTTGGTGACAGGTGTACAAAGGTGCGAACAAGTTGCCTAGAGTCGTTACGCAGCCGCTCCCAGACCGACCGTAAGTCAAACCGGCGACCTCTTGATCATAAGTCCGAGGCCCAACCGGTTTCGCAACCACACCACGGATGCAAACGCCAAACTTTTAAGTTTGTTATTTCGTTGGCCGCGTCCACAGCGGAATGCGTAATGTAACGGTCTGGCGTCCGTCCATCTGTTCGTCCATCTGCCTGTCTGTCCCGATGGCATACTTGCTGTGACTCACCAGGGGCAACGTGACTGCGACGCGGCCAGCGTACATTTCGGCCCGACGATAAGGAGGACCGACATACTTGTTTTTCTATCACGAATGACGACGGTGCGAGTGCAAGACGAGGATGCTTGTTCGTCCAGTTCTTAGCGGCGATGACTCGGCCGTCCGGCAGCTGGAACGACATTCCGCGGCGTCTGAAGAGACACTTCGCCACCGTCCACTGCACTGCGCCTGACGCTCAGCTGCTCGACCACATCTTTACGACGACTGCTGCCAGTCACTTCAACGACGAGCGTGGGTTCAGTGCCGAGGTGCAGCAGGTGGTCGCCAGACTGGTTCCACTCACCCGCACACTCTGGTACACTACAAAGGTATCCACACCGTAGAGTACCTCCGCCGTCATCATCTGTACTAGCACACCTGTATTGGCTTACGTACGTCGTGTATGTGCAGTTCGTGGTAGGCGCACGACAAATGTGTGAGTTTTCTGTTGCATTTAGTGCTGCTTCTTATCTATATTATTACTGGCCCGCCTACACATAGTGTATGGGGGTAGACTAGTGATGCTGTCTGGTGTCTGTCGTCTGTCGTTGTCTGTAACACTCCATGGCGGACCAGTATCGTTTAGGCGACTACTTGTTAATCTTCCCGACGCCGAAACGCTGGCCGGGGCTTACAATGGACTCTCCTCTCTAGTAGGTTTGCAGAGTCGTATAATTTGTTGCAGTGGGCAGTATGCTTTTAGCAGTAGCAGCGGCGTAGGCTATTAGTGTTTAAGGCAGACGTCGCAGAATAACGTGCCCAGCTAGCTAGCAGCGGTTCAGGGTATGTGTATGTCGAAATCGAAAACACTGGGTGTCAGAAGGAAAGGAGAAAGCGTCAGCGTGATATCTTGCAGCAGGCGGTCTGGTTTGACTTACGCCGATGTGTGCAGTGTTGTTAGGCCGTATCGCATGCACGCAGATGTGGCACGTAGCGTGGTCTGTCTGTATGTCTGTGTGTTCGGCACATGGGTGAGCTGTGCAAAAAACGGCTGAACCAATCGTGAGCCCGTATGGAGGCCGACTCATATACTGGTCCAAGAAACCAATGTATTAGATGGGGGTTCAGATCCCCATACGAGAATGGGCCACCGCGAGGGTGAAAAGACGGCGATGCGGCCTTTTGCCAATTTATTTTGGACACTCGTGATGCTACTGTGATGCTACTGTGATGTGACTGCTGACAGTGATAAATAAGACCTGCTACTACTACTACTACTACTACTACTACTACTACTACTACTACTACTACTACTACTACAGTACTACTACTACTACGTTGATGATGATGATGATGATGACAGTGATCTCATGAATGTCGGTTTACACGTTCATTCATTCTTAGCGATTCTTGATGATCTTTGCTTCGCGAGACTTAAGCTGCCTTTACTCACGCGCCACATCGCGAGATTCTACGTGTTATCGAATCGTGGCAAATTCTTATTCGACTGCTTCAGCTGAAAATCGGCCGTAATCACAAAGGTTTCTTGCTGTTCGTTTCTGTCGAAAGCAAAATTGTCGTCAAAAAACAAACAGTTGAGTCATGATTTGAGTGATTTACGACCTTACCGTCCGATTTTCAGCTAAAAGCGGTAGAATTTGCGACGTTTGTTTTTCGGCGATAATTTCGTTGGCAGTTTATCGAGCGGCAATCTATGGAAGTGTGTTTTGATGACGTTTCAGTGCGAGATGCTGCCGACTCCGACGCGTTTCCACTACACTTTCAGCTGCAGAGATTTAAGTTACATCTGGCAGGGCATGATGCAC
>Ga0209780_1003282_pt1 | contig 11984 bp, 13 predicted proteins | sample WorMetexBAHAMAS2_FD_187384 | JGI IMG/M metagenome (GOLD analysis project Ga0209780, IMG submission 187384) | Marine gutless worms symbiont microbial communities from Max Planck institute for Marine Microbiology, Germany - Inanidrilus exumae... | ecosystem: Host-associated > Annelida > Digestive... | reverse complement strand
AATACCACTTTGTAACACCATATTAGGTCAACATGTAAACGTCTTAATTCAAGACTCTGCAGATCGAGACGACGCAGTCTTTCCTCGTATGGAAATTGCCTAAATCCGTTAAGACACTTAGTGAAAGGGCGCTAAACACTTTCACCTATTGTATTGCATTCATTTGTGACAAACAGATTCTCATTTCATGCATTCGCAGATGACTCTCAGCTCAGCAACTTAGTCCATGCTTGCCAGTGATATTCAGACCGATAAGCGAGCAATACTCGGTTGCATCACAGACGTCGAAGCTTGATGCCGGTACCGTGGACTGAAGTTGAATGTCGACAAGTCTGAAGTGTTGTGACAACAGATCGCCAAACTAAGCCCGACTGAAAAGATCTGGTCCTCCCCACTGGGAATCTGTCGGCTTCAAGTAGGCCTAACGCGCGCAACCTCGGCATCACCGTCGATGAAAGTCTGACATTCGACATGCATGCTCGAGCTTGGTCCCGGGCATGCTGCTACCACCTCCGCCGCATCCGAAAGTCTGCCGATTCCTCGACAAGTCGGCGAAGCGACAACTAGTCCTCGCGTTCGTAACATCGCGTCTTGACTAATTGTAACGCGCTACTTGCCAACTCCACAGACGCAGTCCGAAAACGGCTACAACGCATCCAGAACAGTGCCGCGCGGATCATCTGTCCACAGCCAGTCTACACACGCGCTACGCCCCTTCTACAAAACCTACACTGGCTGCTTGCTGAAGTTTGAGGTCAAGTAGGCCTCAGCCCGTGTATACCTTGCGGATATGTCCAACGCTTGCACCGATGAACGATTGTGCTCAAGAAGCCGCAAAGATTTTGTCATAACGAGAATGAGAACCCGCACTGCTGACGGTGAGTTCATGGTCGCTGTGCCCTGGAATGCGCTTCCGCCCGAGCGCACGACAATTACTTTAAAGACTATCTTCCATAACCGCTTACTCTTTTTTTCTACCTGAACTACCCACTGTCAACCAAGTCAACATTGTATCTCTCAACCCTGTTTTTAGCATCTTTAATGGATTCAACCTATAGTCTACTTACTATTTTGTAACTACTATTGTATTATGTATGTAAGGTGCTGCTGAGCTCTGGATGATCTGTGCCAGAGCAAATGTTGTGAGATGATGATGATGATAAAATGCACATACACAGAATAAAATTCGACAAAGATTAGTAGCTTAAATAAAACAAAATAAGTCAGATCACAGAAAATCAAGCAGACTTTTAAATAACCGTTTTTCATGCTGTTTTCTATTAGATATCTTTCTGGTGTTAAAAATTTAAACGATTGCATTTCCTGAATGGTCAGATAAAACGGTGGGGGGACATAGCATTTGATAAGGCGTATTTGCCCCTTGTTTTAAATTACTGACAGAATACATCAAACACATTTGGCAGCCAGATTCTCCAGACCATCTGCCACCGTTTTAAACTCATTGATTCCACTGTAAGTAACTCTCCTTCTTAGCCGTTTTGGCAGAACTCCGACTTATGGCAGACAGAGGGACAGACACATGGCAGCACACCGCGCTAGCATAGCGGCGTGCAGTAAAACTTTAGACCGGCCTCTCTGGCATGTCTGTATGAACACTAAAGGAGAGGTAAAAATCTAGTCAATGTGGCATGGTATAGTTGTTATACTGTACTTGCAATCGTAAGGTTGTCAGTTCGGCCATTCGTATCGTGTAACAACTCTCGGCAAATTGCTCACAAATGTACCTCTTCTCATCATGCAGTAGAATTTGTTAACGGTCAAACGGCGGTGACGGACTGTGGCTGTGAAATAAACTCAGGTACGGCTCATTCCAGAACAATCAACTACCACCTATGGTGGTTGGTTAGTTTAGGTGGTGATATGTCTGTGTGCTGCACTGCTGGTCCAACTGTCATGTGATGTGGGCAATGGATGGCCGCACAGTGTGCTACAGTAACCTTAGTTCACACATGCCATCCTCACAACACTTTGTATCGATTGATGAGTTGGCTTAGCACTGAAAAAACTAAATCAAACACAATAAAAAAACATGCAACTGCAACAAAATATACTACAACATAAACTCAACACAAAAAAAACTAATACCAGTTTGGTTGCCTCCTACAACCTCCAGCCTGGAAATGGAATGGGCCTATTCGGGAAGAGTAGATAAGTCAGGATCAGTTGGTTGATTGGAGTTTAACGGCGCTTTCAACACAATGTAGGTCATATCGCGCCTTTAAGGTACGATTATATTACAAATATTAACATTTAATGAGTATTAATTCTTGAGGAAAGATAACTGTAAAAAGAAAAAAGAAATAGGTGAACTGAAATTAGTCAGGAAGTAAATAAGTAAAGAAGTAAGGAAGGAAGAACTTAAGTAAGTAAACAAACAAACAATTTATAGCGCCAGAACCAACAACTAAATCACGCTGCATTACAGCCCGGAGCTAACGGGATCTTAACAGTTAGCAATTCATATATTAGTGTCAGAAAAGCACTACACGAATCTTGCATTTCCTTTAAGCATCATGCAAATTCTGTACTTCCTTTTGGATCACTGTAAATAGCTGTAGTACACACAAAGCATTACTGATAGCTGACATTTATTCTTTAAGTCTATCAACATACCATCCACATTACTGCAATTACAGTCCATTTCAGATACTGCCACAAATAAATGACAGTGACAACTAACAGAACAACTCAATCAGTAACATGCATGTCAACAATCGACAACTTTACACAAATTCTCTCGTAAACAGTACTCTGTCAAATCCCGACTTTTCCCAGCTTAGTATCAGTCTTTGGGTTAGCAGTAAGTGACTGAACGGCAATAATTGCTTCGTTAGCAAGCGTCTGGAGTTCACGCAGTTCGCGAATGTGCAGCAGCCGCAGAATCTTTGCAGCTTCCTGAGTCATGTAGTCTGTAGGCACAACACACATGACAACATTAACGTTTGATTTCACAAAGTTGTTCCGGAATTTTAATTTGTGTACCGTGTCCTAGAAGCACTTTTGCTCATGCGACATTAATCTGTATGTTTCTAACTGACTTGTTGTGTGGTGGCTCAGCGGTAGGGCGTTGGACTTGCGATTTACTGGTCGTGGGTTCAATTCCTGACCGGTGGCTTTCACGTAACATAGGTCAACTCAGCCTTGCACCCCTCTGCGGTCGCTAAATCGAGTAATTGCTTCGGCTGGGGGTAAAGGCGGGATTCTCACCTCTGTCGGGTGGCAGGTAACACTATGTAATCCCATATGGCATGTGACTTTCCCATAGTGGTGAAAAGCTAAGTTGATGCTAAACTGTTATACACTGTTTACTTTACTTTTTAACTAACTAACATTAACCGCAAGAACTGCGTAACATGTTATCTGACAATGTCCAGTCACCAACCACACACATAAAACATAACAGTTCTTCTTTAAGCAGCCTTCTTTGCTGGAGATACTCCTGGTTCCCCAATAAATGGGGTAGGTTTTTACATGTCGAGATTGTTCCGTCAACAAACCAAAAGCTTCAAAGCAACAAAGGGAACTCCAACAAGGTAGAATCATCCACTGGACCTCATTCCTTCTGACCACTTCAACTACTGACAACAACGAAATTAGGCAGCAAGAAAACCCCCACTAATTACTCCTAATATTTTTGATAAACTAGTTTTGTTTGCACAGCCGTTTTGACGGCCATTTTCCAAATTAATTGCATGAATTAACAGTCCCCAAATGTCTACAAGGAAACCTTTAGAAGCTGCTAGAGTGATAAATTTTCACATGCTAGATGCTAGACGTATAATAATAATAATAACAAATGGTCAAAAAAATTTAAAAGGCCGCATCACAAGGCCCGATTTTTAATGGGGGACGATATAATGTGATACCGAACAGTCCAGAGCCCTGAAGTCGGCTGCAGTAAGGCAGTTATCGAGGAATGAATGATCCTTGTCACTGCATACACTGCAGCCGATATTCCAGTGCTTTTAAATGGGCCGGACAACCGCCAAAAATTGTCTCTACCCGTGGGGATCCCTACCTCCATCTAACACAGGGTTCCTTGGACCCAAGAGTCAGCCGACAAATGGCATCTAGATTTGTTCAGCCGTTACACAGACCAACAGATGGACAAACTCTGAATTTAGCCGATTTCCCTGTTTTTTTGCCACAGCACGTCAAAGGTTACAACTGTTGTCAACTTAGTTTAACCGATGACGATCGCTAGTTTATCACAGTCAGTGTCGACCATTGTTTACAAAACAATTGGCAAGACACGCTGCCTCACGCGGGTTCATCTGCGACAGCTGAGAATTGTCAGTGTTTCTGTATGTTGTCAGTGTTACAAATATTACCATTACTTCCATTTAATGACCATTTTTTAGGGCAACGTGAGAGAACCACTGGAATTAGTGAAATGAGGTTTTTATGGGCCAAATGTCCTTACTGCTATGCAACCACCAGTATCAAAGCACTAACGGGACCACAAAGCACCAAACCTAACCACGAGCAAGGCATCATCGTTTCTTTGTCCACAACTGGACTTCTTCCATCATGACTCCGGAAGAAGCGCTACTTCCTTTACGCCGGCTCTCTGACGTCAATACCTAGTCAGTGTAATAAAAACAGTGAAATGAAATAAAGTTTATTCAACACTGTATTCACCGCTGAGTGCTCGTACATCTCCTGACCCATGCTGCTGTTGTTTTAATACAGAAAAATGCAAATTATAACCAAATAACACAACATATTATATGTATTGTCAAGACTGCCCAGAGCACATTACCTGGAGTTTCAAAGCCAAGTTCGACCTTGTCAAGTGGTAATACTGGCTTTGGCTGTAACACAGCAAAACAATAACTCACTGTCAGTGTTTTCTCACACACGGTATGCACAAAAGGAAATAAAAAACTGCCTAAAATGGAAAAATCAACAACAAAATTAATATAAGACATAAAATTCTGATGAGAACAATATATCTGCAACTACAAAATACAACACTTCAAGAATGTTAAACCTAAAAATCTTTCAAGTTGATTTCGGAATATAAAAGAAAAACATTAGTCTGGCTTTGGAATGCTTCTCTTAGGTAAAACCCAAAAGAAGCATCCGGGGGACCTCCCACCCACTGTACCAGACCTGTCCTCTCCACCCCCTCAAAAATGTAGTGAAAACCCTGACAACTTCGCACATTCACTGACCTTTGTGCCCTTCTCTTTTGCTGTCTTTTCCAAAGCTTCCTGTGACAACTTTTCTTTTACTAACAAGCAAATAGCCTGCATCAAACAATGAAAAACAGATCAGAGCAAATAACCGCAGCATGATACAATAACACAGAAACTGTATATGCCACATAAAAAGGATAAAACAGCTTGCTGAGAGCAAACATAAATTTACACTGTAATTTCAACAACATAAGTAACTTAGCTATTGACGTAACTATGACAACTGCCAATCACATAACATGACAGTGTTAACTCATCACCTACTTAATTTCTTGCAAGATTGCAAATTTTTGTACTATAGTCCTACTATCTAGAACAAAACATTATTAATTTCTGAAAAATATGGTATAAAATAAACAAAATCCACAAATTAAAATTACGATTACGCAGACACAGGTATTTAATTAAAAAAACAGCTGGCATAAAAAGAACAACACTTTTTCCATCAAGAGTCCTGTAATGGACGATGGTCTCAAGCCACTTCTCGAGGTCAGTGCTTTGTGTTTCATTCAGCATTTTGACACCATTCGTTTAGTGAAAGGAAAAGGGTCCCACCCACACAAACAACAAAACTTTCTCTACTGGAACTAGTAGCTGAGACAAACTGGCTAACCGAGGTTACCTGGAAAAGCCATGAAAATGGGCGTAGGTAGGTAGGTAGACTAGAAACCACTTGGTCAAATTGCAGAGGAACACAGGGGAATAGCGTACCCCATCCGTCTTAAGCGGGGGAATGCCGTTCCCCTAGTTTAATGACCGTCGACCACTGTGGGTGGATGCAGGGAAAAGTGGCATACACGCATACACCCACGCCCACTCCATCGTCAGCTAAAATTTAAACTTTGATTTATACTTTAAAGTTACCCATATTGTCAACAGGGGTAACTGTACATCATACACTCTGTAAAACTGTAATTTAAAGTGTGTTTGGCGTTGGAATGTTTTGTAATCATAAAATGCACAAAATTTGGTCAGTTGATTATCATGAAAATGATTAAAATTGTTGCCACCAGAAGTGACCAGATATCGAATCGTTTGTTGACTGGGGCTTTATGCCAGACCCCGTTGGAAAAGCTTACAGCACTCCCCCAGACCTCCTACCTGGATTTTAGGGGGCCTGCTTCTAAGGGAGGAGAGGCGACGAGGAAGGGAGGGGAGGGTAAGGAAAAAGGACAGGGGAAGGAGGGCACGGAGCGGAGAGGGTTCCCCTTGCCCCTATTTTACAATTTGACCACTGCTAGAAACAAAAATGCTGTTATAACAGCTCATCACAGCAGCTAGTCAATAACACACTACATCCAATCAAGGGTCCATTCTATCATTCTAAGATAAAACTGCAGTTCCTGCAGCCTGCTTGGGTGAACTGTGCTATGTTTAAGATCACAGTATTTACTTCAATACAACAACACAAGTACCTTGAGAACAACTAAGTGATCGAGATGCGGTGGTATCTGCAGCAGTTGAGCCAGTGACGCAACACCGGCTTTGAAATCAGGATCATTAACTGCAAAAAACGTCATATTTGCAGCAAAAAGGTCGCTTTTTAATGTCCAACATTGTGCATCAACTGGATGCAAGTGGTTGTGCATGCCAACCTTTAAACTAGGACTTATATCTACAGCATTAGAGCTGCTTTTGGCCAAATACCATTCCACATGCCATGAACAATCACTAGCAGGAAATAAACCCAAGTTACCAGTATGACCGAAAATCAGTATGACAGTAAAAATCACAACTTCAGAAGTGATACATATGTCCACCCAGTGCACATTCAAATGTGTCTATCAGCAAAACATTAAAAATACACCAAGAAGCTAGGAAACGTTGCCTCAGTAATGCACGAACTTCAAGTAGCTTAAAACTCCGACGACGTAACACGTCTTCAACTAGGCACGATCGAGATAAGACAAAACCGTACGTTCGTAAATGTACGCTGGCCACTATGGTCAGTGCTTTAAGTTTACTTCAGTGCTTTGAGACTGTTGGTTGGGTGACACCAAGAACATTTGACCCATAAAAATCCTGGGCCAACTATCGCCAATGGTTGTCCTCTGGAACAAGTGCAGGAACAAAACCACCAAGGTGAACTGCTGGCTCACCCAGTTTCATCTAAAAACAACCATTAAATGGATATAGGTATACACGAACCCACAGCTATTTATGGCCATTTTCTGGGTTCACTTGGCCAGCCAGTAATCAACAAAAAAACAAAAAAATACTCGATATACATACAGTCTAAATTCTCGAGTGGATTGCTGGACTTCTGTGATAAGCTGGCTGCAGTTACCGACTTGTATTTCTCAGCTAAACAGCAACCATTCAATATGCTAACTGTATTATATTTTTAACATTATCAGTCAATATAACATCACATGATATCCAAGATGAAATTCAAACTGCACACAGTATGCAGTCCATTACAATTCAAATTTATGGATGTATGGGAAAAAAGTTGAACTATTTGGTTAAACCCAGTCACCAAACGTGGTTTCCGCCATTCAGCATTCACTCAGCCACCTCGAAAGCCAGTCACTCGCAGTCTTCAAATCTAGACTTAAAGGTGATATGCAATGGTTTTTTTTACCAAATTGATTAAAAGTAGTTTCTAGCTGCTTACTGCATTATAAACCCATCTGTGTAACAAATTTTAATAAATTATGCCGTTAAATGCTAAAAAGTACAAGTTTATTGGTCTTTTTGGTATAGTTATTCTTCGGCTGTTTACGTCATGTGTGGCGTCATACTAGGATATGCTTGTTTTGTTTGCGTTGTTATGCGTTATTGAGATTAGATAAGAAGTTATTTATTTTACCAGTTTATGTTTTAAGAACCTATTTCTACGTCGTTATGCTATGTGTTGTGTAATGTCTCACTCAACACTCCAATAACCTGTTCCCTTGTTTGTTTTCCTGGTATGACGTCATTACTTGCAAAAGTAAACAAATCATCGGGTGTGCACTTTCTAGCACTTTTTCTGAAATTTCCTAATTTGTTGATGTTCCGTAATATTCAAATAGATTTGCTTATATTAAAGACATACTATGGGCAATTGACTTTAACAACCAAAAAATCATTGCATATCATCTTTAAGACTCACTTGTTTGATGTGGCCGATAATAACTGACAGTGGTTACTTGACCGGTCTGCCACCAACTCTGAAGTTAAGACCTTATGGCAGTACATAAATGGATGTATTATTATTATTAAACTAATATGACCAAAAACTGCTGCCAAACACAACATTTACAAATTCATTGCCTGTTTTCTTTTATCTGTACTGTAAGCTTACCAGAGCTGGCAAACTAGAGTAAAGGGTGCAGTGTCCCTTCTTTCAGCAGTCAGCTGTTAGATGAAAAAGTGGGCAATTTTCCAAGGCTAGAATCAGTACTGCGAGATCCCATCTGTGCTTTGACACTATTGGCTGGGTGACAAGGAAACCCGACCTCGAAAGAACCTGCTTCAAGTATCTACAAAAGTTCTTTTGGGGGATAAAATGCAACTAGGAATAACTTTGGCAAAGAATGCCAGTTAAAAAGAATACTGAAAGTAGTACTAGTTTATGCTGCCCGGCCTGCCTCTGGCAAGCCCTTTGTGTTAATGCTACTTTCTTTCTTTTTAACAGTCCCCTTTGTGACAAATCTGTTTTAACTCAAACATGGGTAATTTTTACTGCACGAAGCCATGCTAGCACAGTATATGCTGTCATCGTGTGTCCGTCTGTCACAAGCCAGTATTGTACCAAAACAGCTAAATGTAAAAACTGGCATACCCCACCTTCATTATGTGCACTGGCATTCCACAACAGACGACAGGATTGCAATGTAGATGTATGCGTTAACATTGTCGATGATCCCTTTGTCTGCTAAACATTTGGCTAACTTTGGTCCAGTAACCCGATTTTTGCAGGCACATGTATGCCGGGCAGACTATAAGCTGGGCTTTGCCAAGCATTTCTAGTACTTATCTGTATTGTGCAACTCAAGGAATGAACAAATATGCTTTCTTAAAAAGGCCTAAATACTTAAGTATTTGAAGTAAGTAAGATATGAATGCAAGTAAATGCAAACACAGAGTCAACAAATCTGAATTATGCCTTCAATCAATATAAACATGTTAACATACTAATTTTAAATGTGACATGCACAGCATGTTTCACTAAACGTACCAATTAATTTATAAGTCATTAACATACACTGACTTTTTTGACACTATCTGCTAAATATATACTGCACTGACAATCAATTATACTACATGTAGCTGGAATAAAATAACTATGGTCATGTATTTGTGTTTAAATATGTTAATTATTGATCAAATTTGGTAAAAATCAAACTTTAGACTTAAGTCAAAATACATTTTGAAAATCATTTACAATTCGAGTCCAAAGACCAACAAAAGCTATGAAACAGTTCAATAAAACGTGCCATTATCTCCATATTCAAGCTGTACGGCGCATCCAAGCATCCAGTCAATCACAGCATTGCGGTCTGCATTAGCAAACGGGCACCCAAGATCCTCTAAATACTACAATAATTGTACAGCAGACTGCAAGATACGGCACCCTACCATCTCATTAACAGCAATATAACATTACTATAGATTTATATGCAGTGAACGTGGCTACATGGACCAGTCCAATTCACAATTATTAGGGGTATTATGGTTGTCGGGCACATGTTTTCCCCTTCCTTAACTTAAGTCCCATTAATGCTAAATTGACTTCACTTTCCTACATCCAATGTCATCCATGCATCACAAATATTTGTTTCTCTGCCAATCTTCACCATTACCACAGTAACAATAGCTATGGGACATGCAGTTTGGTAATCAAAACTATGCAGCAATATTTTTACACAACTTAAGATCACACACAATTAAGACATATAACAAACTTTCATATCAAAACACTGAATAAAGAACAATTTCTATATCTTTGATTATCTAATACACAGAACGTTTACTGCACACAGTAATAAATTAAAAAAAATTAAATGAATTTTTAATTTTTATTAAAGTAAAGTATACATCCATTTGTATAGCACATTACGCAAAATGCGTCTAATGTGCTCAGACATGGATCACACAGTTTTACCTGCAAATTACACCACGCCTGCCTTTAATACCCAGCTGCAGAGCATCACCGCCCTCTGGCAGGTACTCATTTTACCATCCCACAGAGGGTAGAAGGCTGAGTCGACCTGGGTGGTTGGCTACATACTGAAATAAAGTGCCGCCTCCGGGAGTCGAACCCGGACACGGTCACCCATCCCAGTACTAAGCGTAGGTTAACCTCGTTGATCTAGACCAATGACGCTACCACTACGGTATTTTGAAATAAAAGGTAGGAAGGCAGCATGTCCAGAGCTGTCTGTCCCTAACATTGACATCTACCAAGTGGCTTGTGAAAACTCCCATCACTAGCAGTATGACCATTCTAGTCAAACAACAACTCTGGCACTCCTCAGTCTCCAAAAACACATTGCAGAACAATACCAGCTGCTGCAAATGTCACTGCTTTTCTCTCCTCAAACCAGTTGTTTTTACAGCCACCCACATGGTACAGAAGCAAATGCATTGATATACTGCCTTTTTCTTTCAGTTTTCAATTTCTTGCATAATTCATATAATATGTTTTTCATTCTGAAATATGAAAAAAATCAGAACATGCTGAGAAGTATTACTGTCTACTCACGAAGGTTTCCACACGTGTGTGCTATGTCAAAAGGCAGCATGGTACATGGCAGCCATCCACTGGTTAGCAGGCACTGCTGTATACATGTGGTGATAAGAGTTCCAAAAACTAGTCTACCGGTGAATAATGTCAAGTATCATAAAATGCTGTCATAAACCTTTTGATATGCTTTCATCCAGTCAGTACTTGTGATGTTTCGCAAAGCTGTTCTGTCATCAATTGCATAATGGCGTATCTTCTGATCCTCAACCCAGAGAACAAGATTGCGAAATGCAGCTTCCTCTGCAAAATAGGTTATACTACGTACATTTTACTAAATAACTAAATTAGAATATATTAATAAAAGAAGTGCATAGAGTATAAGCAAGCCCGTACTGTAGTGCTCTTGAAAGACAAGTATGTCTCAAAACCGACAGGCATAACCGGTGTCGGGCAGGCTGACAGCAGCCTGTCAGCCTGTAGCATTCAATGCTGGTAACCGTAACATCACAGTTGTGGTGGATGACGTGGCCACGTTACCAAAGTACTACATGCTTTCGATTAAAACTGGAGTTAAAGCAGCGTTAGCGTTAGGATTAGACTTAGGGTCACGACGTCTGTATCAAAACCGACAGGCATAACTAGTACAGGTGGCCTACTCGACGAAATCATTTTACACCTATGTTAAGTCAAAAAGTAGGGTTCGGTCAACAGTCGGTCCACTGATGGATAGGGTTAGGACGATACTGGCATCAAGTATCTAACAGTAATCGATACTCAGTGGTATCGACTAGTATCGAGTATCGACCGATACTTAGCCTGTACTCGGTCTCGATGCCATCAAACAACTAATTTATGACCTCTGCAAACTTTTTCTTTATCGCAATACTCTACTCGTTGCTGGAACGTAACGCGGTACGGACGTAGCGCGGTAACGACGCTACTTAACACAGCGGTGTCGGGGTGGACGGGTTGAAAGTGACCGGCAAACCGTGGGAAATGCAAGACATGCCGCTGATTGACATGCCGGGTGCCGAGACAGCCGGCGCATGACTTTGATGTTCCGAGGCGCTGAGTATTTCCCGTTTGGC
>Ga0209780_1003281_pt1 | contig 11984 bp, 14 predicted proteins | sample WorMetexBAHAMAS2_FD_187384 | JGI IMG/M metagenome (GOLD analysis project Ga0209780, IMG submission 187384) | Marine gutless worms symbiont microbial communities from Max Planck institute for Marine Microbiology, Germany - Inanidrilus exumae... | ecosystem: Host-associated > Annelida > Digestive... | reverse complement strand
ACTGAGAGCCGGCTTTGTCTAACACACTATGTAAACAAATCAAGCCGTTGAGCGAAGTAAAGCCGGAAATGGTCAGGTAGTCCGTGGAGTCAGTCCGACGCTTGTCCTTTCTCCTTGAGCAACTCGTCAGCCTACCGGACATGGGCTTGTAGGGGGGGGGGCATGGCCCCCTTGGCCCCCCTCTGTATCCGCCACTGGGGACCGGCAACAATACAGGTTAACCTTCATCCTAAAGCTGAATTCACCGAAGCCACCAGTTTCTGCAAAACAAAGAGGTGGCATAAGTAACACCTACTATCTGACATAAACCAGATACACATTATGTTGTTTCCGATTTCAGAACAATGAAATATTTTATAACGAAGTGTTCTGGGAGTGAGTTCCAGTTGTTGATCACTCTGTTACTAAATATAAACTTTGTAACATCTAATCTGAACTGATTGATAAAAATCTGTTGATAGGCATATTGTCAGCCGAGAAAAATCGGCAGACGAGCCAACCACTTATTATTGATTTTTTTTCCACCAGTTGTTGTTTTTTTTGTCATTTAACTTCTGTATTTAACTTCTATGTCAGCAGGATTGTAAGTACAGTACATTGAGTATATATATATGTATGTAAACTCATAAAGTTTTGATAAATTTTATTGCATTCTACTGTCTTGTTACTTTAAGTACCCGGTAATGGATTTTGCGATGGATGTTGATTAAAGGATGCTAGAGTATGGATTCCAGATCAGTCGGTCGTCTGGAAATGTGCTACATTGATCGATGACTATAAAGGCCAGCAGCAGTCACTTCGCATGTGCTATGAAGATGGAACGGTTAGTGCACACAACAAATTCATAGGTCCTAATAGTCACTATGTTATATAACATGAAAACAAGAAAAATTTGTTACCTTATATGTAGTACATCATGAGAAGCAACCAGATACAAGGAAGTCAACTCCAGTCATGCAGACGAGGTATCTTTGCGGTCTGTTGCTCCGAGCTGTGTGTTGCTGACAAAGCCTTTTTGGTCGTTGGGCCATGGGCAAGGAACACTCTGCCAGCTGAGATTAAACAAGCTCAATCCCGTGCCAGTTTTTTATCAAGAAACTGAAGACTCATTTATTTAGACTTACGTTTAGCTAGGTTATAGTAGTTTCTATATTTTATTTTGTGTATTTTAGTAGTGTATTTTGGCATCACCTTGTATGGCGCCACTGAGCTCCTGTAGTCTTATCTTGTACGGCACCGTATAAATTTTCTATGATGATGATGATGATGATGAAGATATGATGATGGTGATGATGATGATGATGATGGCAAACAAAATTAATAAGCCTTAAGGTCGTAACACTTGCTTAACAGAGTGCCACTGTATGAAATTAATGGAATTCGTTTGGAGCTAAAGTTTAAAAAAATAAGATTTGAAATATGTTTTCTTTCTACCAGTTTATTCTGTTGCAGAGCAGAGTGTAGAAATATAGTAGCTTTCCATGTCAGGCATTGCTAAAATGTGAAAGTGATCTAGTCTGGGTGACAATGAAGTATAAAACTCAGGGCACATGTCATATTGGGTTCAGGAATATGAATTATACCATAAGCTGAGACATTTTGACTTAAGTTTTAACATGATAAACGTCAGTGTATATCTGAAATCACTTGGCTGTTGCCACTACTTTCACAGTCTATACTTTGTCAGATCTTACTGGATTTTTTTGGCAATTGTGTGTCGTCATAGAAGAGCATGCAGGGTTGTCACCATGCGTGGCCCCCAGTTTCCACAGAAATAACTTGATTTTCATAGATCTGCTGTCTAATTATGGATCTGGCAGAGACATTATGGTTTCAGATTCTAGGATCCCCTGCACTGGACTTAACACAGTGTGTAAATGTTATTTATTGTGGCTTGTTTTTGTCTTCAAAACAGGAGGATGTGTTGAATATTAAATCAGCAAGTGACCTACCTTATCTACGCAATCCAGAAATTCTTGTTGGTGAAAATGATTTGACATCTCTTAGTTACCTGCATGAGCCGGCAGGTATGTAGCTATCATGCTGCACCTAACACTCACTTTTAAGCATTATGAAAACTTATATTCTGCATTGCATTTGATAGAATTGGGATGATTACCACATTTACTGCCATATGATTAGAACCAGTTTGCTTGTGAATCTTGGGCAACTGCATGCATTCCCACTGGATGTGCATGTATTTGACTAATGTTGGAAATGTCAACGTCAACTTGATAACAAGACAACAGAGCTAGTAAAAATAATTGTCGGCAGTTAGTTGGACTGCAGCTGATGGCAGTATTTAATCATTGCTATTATACTGAGAGATTTTAAACCATCACACAGTTTGATTTAAGGCTGTGCATTGGTTCAAAAGGACTCAAACCAATGCACTGACTTAAATCAAACTGTTTCTCATGTACCCAGTCACTACCCACTAGAAAGTCCTCACTCCTGTTCACACCGACCACTTTAGCAACATTTTTAGCCATCTGTGAATTTTCGACAAGCTGTTGCTTATTTAGAGTTTCCAGTTGAGATCTGATTTTTAACCACAATACCATAACCGGTTTTCTTTACTTTACTTTCACTTTTAACTGACCCTAAGTTCCATTGTGTAACATTGACGTTCAAACTTGACATACTTAGAGTAAAAGTGAACCTGATGTCTAGCTCAGAGAAAATATTGTTCAGTGAACTTTGTTGTCCAGACACACGCACTTTCACACACAGTTTGCTGATTGCTAACCTGGAGCACTTAAGTGGTGGATAATTATGGGGTAATACCACAGTGATCTCGATGATGACTTGCTGCTTCTTGAATTTGTAGGCTGTTTGGGACTAGCGATAGTCATTTTGACTATTATTTTGCATTTGTCTGTAGTTTTTGATTTATTTCATCTCTCCCTAAAGTTCGGGTAGTGGCATCTGCTAGCCTATGTAAAGGAAGTATAAAGGAGACTCAAGAAAGATCGATGCCAGTGGTGATTTTCACTGATTTGAATTAGTTACATTGCCCCAATAGGGGTGGGAAGTATTGCAATCAGCATGTCTGTCTTTCTTTCTGTATCTCTCTGTCTGTCTGTTTGTCTGTTTGTTTGTCTGTCTGCTCGCATATTTCAAAAACCACACGTCTAAATTTCACCAAATTTTCGGCCCATGTTATCTGTCGCCATGGCTGGCTTGATCCTCCTGACAACAGTGCAATACATTATATACTTATGTTTTTGTGGATGATGTCATCTCTTTTTTTCACATAATGGAGCAAATGGGCCAGAGTCAAAGACGATATGTATGTTTCTTCTAGTTCTTCAGTTGGCGGCACCAGGCGGACATTAGACAGCGGTGTTTGATCGAGTTCGCCAGGTTGTGGCATGGGTGAAGACTGCCGTCTCCAACTGTGAAGTGTTTTTGCTCTGAGTTTCTGTCAGTCCTTTGACACTGTTGCTTGGGTGACAGAAAGGGCATTCGCCTTGTAAAAATCCCCTGTCAGTTGCCTTCAAAGGTTCTGGTCTGGAATTTGGAACGCTGGAGGAAGAGAGCTGATAGGGGCAGGCAATTAATACAGGTTAACGTGAAAAAGTGGCCATTGTAACGGTTGTGACGTGGAATTGGTTGCTTAAAATTTGAATAATTTGTGTTGTGACTTGCAATGTTTCTGCTGTATTTGTTTCAGTTCTGTACAATCTGCAGGTGAGATTCTGTGAGCAAAACTACATCTACACCTACTGTGGTAAGTTACATATTTGGTGCTTGGAGATTATGATATTGTTTATTATTCCACTTTTTATTTGCTGTTATTATATTATTATATATTCTTGTTTATCTAAAAAGACGTTTCCAGACTCTTTTACTATACTGATATGGTGATAGCCTACAGGCAGTGCTGTCTCGGCGCCACCCTAGCTGATTTGGCTGCATCTTTGTATGGAATTGCCAGTTTTACACACCTTCCATTAATCATTCTCAGTGAGGGAAAACCGTGAAGATATTATTCTGTTCTTGGTGTGCATAAACTGGGGTTCCTCAAATTCAATCCAGTATCGATAGCTTGATGTTGATCTGTGCTGTTTTGGTACAGTGTATAAATAAGTGACAGACAGACAGACAGACAGGTAAACATTTAATCACGCCAGGTAACCATGTTGTGCATGGGCATTTAGTGTTAAAACGTTAATTTGTGCAGGCATTGTGCTAGTTGCAATCAATCCATATCAGCAGTTACCAATCTATGACAATGATACGATACGAGCATACAGTGGTCAGGACATGGCGTGCATGGACCCTCATATCTTTGCTGTCGCAGAGGAAGCATTCAAGCGGTTGTCAAGGTGCGGAATTCATTGTTTCTATGAATGCCACTGTTATAGCTGGTGAACATATTTGAATATTGGTCAAGTAAGTCATGTTTCATGTTTTATGTCCTTATGCTGTAAGCCCAATGTGGAGTTGTAACAGTAGGTCGTCCAGTCAGACGTCATACAATGCAACCAGAATCTAGGTTTAGTTTTTAATGTTTGTTTTGTGTTATAATGTCTTTAGATTTATAGATAGGATGAAGTGACGTCACCATAATCTACGATCTCTATGTTGTAGGGCAAGTTGTCGTACTTTGAGAGTTAACTAGTGAACATTTGTCACATTATTTGAACAAAATTGAATCGATAGTTTTAAAAAAAGCTTGTTACCATCGCCGTATCAGCAATCTGACTGTAGGTGCTGCAAAATGTTTACATTTCCGTGTCCTACATCATGGCCGCCAGAACAGCTGGCATAGATAAAAGAAGAAATTATGTCACTGTCAATCTATGTATTAGTGCTTGTCTGATTTTGCTGTATTAGATTTAGATTTTTTAGTACCAGCTTAAGTGATTGGTTAGGAAGAACGTCTCCAAAGTGAGCTAGTTTTGTGTAGAATTGGGTCATTAAATCTTAGTACAGTCAACATTCTAGTGTAAATTGTTTCCCAAGCTAAATCTAATGTTTCTTGGTTACATTTGGAGTGATTTCTGTTTACAGATTTGAAGAGAATCAGTCAATTATTGTGTCTGGCGAGTCTGGTGCCGGGAAAACAGTTTCGGCAAAGTACGCCATGCGCTACTTTGCAACTGTCTGTGGTGCTGAGGCTGAAACGCAAGTGGAAAAGCGTGTTTTAGCATCGAACCCTGTCATGGAGGTGGTAATACTCATGATGGCATGATGTTATTTAGCTGCTTTGTTTTGCTAGAGCAGTCTTGAACGAAAAAAATTAATCTGTAAATAAATAGATTACTAGCTGTAGTAAATGTGCTGAATTTTGTGGCATATAAATTCACTCAATTGACTAGATTAAACTCTCAAGCTTTGAATTTAACAGTTTGGTTACTCTAGTGTAATATACCACCAGCTGAAGAAAGCTTGTTGGCGCAGTAGTGGTTTTGCCTTATGTTCTCTGCTTTGCACTTGCTGCTAGCCAGTTTCAGACTCATGACTCCAAATGCAAGAAGACAATACGTTGTTTCTGATCTGTGATTATTGTAATGGATCACTTATAAATAGCTGAGAACAGATACATTCTCTTTGAAGAGAGTCACTGTTTTCATGAAATGTTTAGGTCATTACAAGCTTTTCATCTAGTTTTGTCAGTTATACAAGAATTTGGTCCTTGACAACAGAATGGAGTAATTTGTAACAATGCAGTGTAGAATACAAGAACAATAAGCATTATACTGCTGATATACAAGTCAACCTTTGTTAACCACACCCCTAGTAAAGAACTGGAAAATTGTATTGAAACAAAGTTGATGGAAACTACGCATTTAGATCAGGGAAATGACGCTAGAGCTCTGCTTAGTGGTGTTACGTACCCTGTCTTCGTGCCATAATTCAGTGTAAGTTTGATAATTTGCCTTGCAGTTGAATGGTTTAGTGTAAGGGATAGTTTTGGTTAATTTCTACAAATCACCATTGCATTTGCTGACTTCAGAGCACTGCAACCATTCTTAGAAGCATTAAGCAGTTGATAAGTTTGACTGCTACATTTTTACGTTGTTAGTTGAAAAAGTGTCACACTAGTTTGTGTTGTTGATACACGTGTGTGTGTGTGTGTGTGAACATTAGGCCATTGGAAATGCAAAAACAACGAGAAATGATAATAGCAGTCGGTTTGGTAAATACATCGAGATCGGCTTTAGCAAGAATGACCACATCATGGGTGCCAGCATGCGCACGTACCTTCTCGAAAAATCTCGGTGTGCGAACGTTTTCATCTTGCTATAATGACTACAGTTGCAGTTTTTTGTGTTTGCAAGTTTGTAATAAAACCATTTATTGGCTGTTTCCAATGTTGTGCATCTTTTTGTCATATTTTCTGCTGTTCAACATAATTACCCATGATGATGGCAGTCGTGGGGGTCAGGTTTTTACCTCGTTTTGTCTGTGTGTCTTTTTTCCCCTGTGATATCTCAAAAACCAATGCAGCTAGAATCGCCAAACTTGACAGAAATGTTCCACAATGAGTCCTGGAAACCCATTTATTTTGGTATCAAAGGTCAAAGGTCCAGGTCATGAGTCACAAAAGACATTTCCGTTGGGGTCGTTGCACTATTGTGAGTGCTGGCTTCGTGTAATTTCTAGTTTTTACCTCCTGACTCTATGCTAGCACGGTATATGCTATCGTCGTGTGTCCATTTGTTTGTCTGTCTGTCTGTCTGTCACACGCTAGTATTGTACCAAAACAGCTTAACGCCGGATGAGGCGAAGAACGCCATACGATAGCTTAGGGATGCTAGTTTTCTGATGCCAAAGATCTCGGCGAAATTCCTACGGGGTCATCCCATTGAGGGCACCAAATAGAGGTGGGGTAGGCTCAAATCAGCGATTTTCGACCAATAAGATACGATATGGTAGATTTACTTGCACTCAAAAGCTGAGTAGCTCTGAAGAAATGGTCCGGACAATAGTCCGTGACAGCAGTCCGGGAGGAAGAAGTGAAACTACTATTGGAGTAGGATTTGTGAAACTGGTATGGTTTCAAGCCAGAAGTGAAAGAGAGAGGGAGTTGTGGATGAGCAGAGTGGTGAATCAAAAGAAGAAGAAGTGATGGGTGAAGGAATAGATGAGTCGGAAATGGAGGAACTGGTATCAGAATGAGTTTGACGAAGAGATAAAGGGAGCTGATTTCAAAGCATAACAAAAGGAGCGATCAGTTGTTTTTAGATGTGGCCGAGTAAGAGTAACGGCGGATGAAGAGCGAGTACTGCGAGAATGATAAACAGAGATGAGGTTATGAAGGAATGGAGGTTGGGTGGTTGTGAGAACTTTGTAGGTAAATGAGAGGAGCTTGTATTCAGTGCATTCAGTGATTTTGAGCCAGTGGAGAGAGCATAGGATGGGAGTGATATGACAGGACTTGGGAGCTATAACGGCAGTTCAAGCAAGGGAGTTCTGGATCTGCTGGACAGGGCTCGAATCACCGCCGATCCCCGGCACTGGTCACTCTTGTCCCAGGCTCTGCTGTAGGCAAAGACATCCCAGCTGGGGATACCTCGTGAAACGTAGCACAAATTTACTAACACAGTGCGTTGTGCGGTCCCTTTGTGGTAGCTGAGCTTCTTGAGATTGTGTGCACTGTATTTACAGCCATCTGAAATTACTTACCACATTATGAATAAAGGGTCAGTTTATTTTGGTGTGCTGTATGCAGCGTTGTATTCCAGTCGCCAGATGAACGCAACTATCACATCTTCTACCAGCTGTGTTCTGCTGCCGATACTGCAGAATTTATCGACTTTCATCTCGGTATGGAAATTGTGGGACTGTGTGCAGTATAGCCAGTATTAAAAGTAATGCATTCCAATATAACAACAACAGCAACCCATTTATCATTGAAGACCGGGTGGGCTGGTGCCAGAAAAAAACATTCATTCATTCACTCCTGGTCTTTTTTGGTATTATCAGAACTTATCCACTAATGCCAGACTTGCACCATCACCAGAATTGACACTCATTCTAGCTGTACTAGCAGCCTCTACACACAAAAGGCTTCCTCGCATTGATTATGCTACCCTTTATACCACTACACTTGTGCACCCATTTCTGAGAGTTAGTACATTGCATCAAGTTTCTACAAACACCGCATGGCTCCTTGGCCACAGTTGAAGGACTTATTTCTGCAACTGAATGCTCTGCCACCGGCCTTTGCTACAATGACAACTTTGGCTGTGCAGTATTGATCATGTCTCACAAGCACATGAAGATGACAGAGAAACACTTCAAGAATCTTGCGTTTCTTATAGCCATCGAATTAATAGCCGATGAACTGGTTAATTAAATAACATAATGGCAATGTATGTGCCATTATGTTATGCTGCTGTGATTTTCTTTTAAATATCACTTTATAGAGAGCATGTTGTTATGCTGTTAAGTTTCTTACTGTTAAGTTTCTCTGTTCATGAAGTGACCATTGACCAGATATTATGCACTTATAAAAACGTGGCTTTATATATTTTAAATGACACACAGCTTGTCCCCCTACCTATACTTGTAGAGCAGAGTTTGTGTTTAACACAATGCAGCTTTTACTTTAACTAAAAAAGTAATATTTTCAATGGTGCTTTTACTTCTTACCTGCATACCTTTTTGGGATGGTTATTTGTACTTTTACTTATGTAAAGAATTAGTGTTTTGTCACGGTGCTGAGTTTGAATACGTCTGAGTTTAATGTGCAGTGTAGACGGCTTAGTGGCTGTCTGCATTATCAAGTAAACATTGCCTTTGAACTGTTCATTGCAGGAAATCCAGAGCAGTTCTATTACCTAAATCAGGGTATGTCGCCAGTGGTTCAGAGCATTGATGATGCAGAGGACCTCACCAGTGTGCGCCAAGCATTGACGCTACTTGGTGAGTCACACGTGAGGCACACAGTTTGTGTCCATTGTTCAGAAACTTTTTCCATGAAGTGCCTTATGAGTGTTAACTTCGTGCTGACAGGCTGCATCCAATACAAAGCTATCCAATTAATTACAACAGTTTGATACCTTATGCTCAGTTTAATAAAGTAGTATATGACAGTCTAAAATTCTAACAGAAATTTAGATTGTTATGTATTACTCGATTAAATTGAATATAAGTTATTTGCACTTTAATCAATCAATTATCTATGGCCGTTTTTGGCCTGCGAGTTGTGGTTTGGAAGCCACTGGTTGGTTTATGCACACATTTGTCAAGTGTTGGCTAGAGAGGTGCACTGCATATATTTTTGAATGTGTAAAGAGAAAAAGAATATATACCGACCACTTTAATGGTCCTGGTGAAGAAATTGATTCAGTGTGTGTGTGTGTGTATGTCCGGGCAACAACTTCTGAACTGAATGACCTTTGACCTGGTTATTTAGTGTGCTGATTCACCTTGACACTATGTCAAGTTTGAAGGTCAACATCATGGGTCAGACTTTACAGTCACCCGAGGAAACTGTTGCTGAAATGGTCGGTATCAGCTTGAGTGAGGGCTTTCTAGTTTTATTAAGTGACTCTCTATGTATCTTATGTCCTTATTAAAGCACTTAATCTCGTTGTAGGTATCAATTCTGTGCGTCAGATGGAAATCTTCAAAATTCTGTCTGGAATTCTGCACCTGGGCAATGTTGAGCTGCAGGAGGAGAAGTCTGAAAGTAGCTGTGTACCTGTAAGAAACTCTACTAATATAGCCTGCTAGCTTTTTATTACTTCCACTCGTATGTAGTCTTCAGCATTTTAGGCTGCATTGTATGCATTTCCTAGATGCGGCCCATTGCTACAGATGTCGCATGTAGCGTGGTCTGCGTGTCTGTGTGTTGGTTATTCTGTACATTACATGCTGCCATGTTCAGGTTTTATCTTCACACCAAGTCAACCAAGTGGGCTTCCTATTACAAATTGCTGATAACCCAAAATGCTCACCATTTGTTTACAGCACTTGACTGTTACTGTTGCGGAGGGGATGAGAAGTTAACAGGGCATCCTAATCATTCATTATATAGCTAGAGTGAACTCGGTAGAAGTTGAAAACAACCCACTAGCAATAGCCGAGTTTCTTGTTCTGTGGTACTTGGATAGTGATGTTTCGTTAATAGTTTTGCTGTAATGATGTACACGGTCTGCATTAAACTGTAGCAGAAGATGATAGAGGTCAAACAAACCGACCGCTGCTGTTCCAATACCGAATCAGTAACTGCACAAATTTGTTCCAGCTGGAACCGAACCCGAACCACACACGCAGATCTGCGCCGCATTCGCCCTCCGATGTACATGCAGTAAACGCGGATTTAATCAGACGCGCGCATCTGACAGCGTGTACCCTCACGCCTCCCAGTGTCCACCCCCTCCACTAAGGATCGTCGCTGTCAGCACGCCATTTACCTGTCCTGGTCCTGTACGACAAGCGTGGGAAAACTGTACTGTCCTGTTAATGACTGCAGCCACGCATGAATAACGTCAGCTGCGGTGACGTCCGTTGTTTACTCACAGCAGGAGACCACCAAAGGACGGCAATAGAGAAGCTAATTAGCTTCACACAGCGGCTTCGCCGGCGCACATATGCTAGCGTGAGTGAAAATAGTAATTCGGGGAACCGGGCAATTAGTGTCACTTTGCACGTCGGGCAGTCTCACTAAGAACAGAGAAAATGCTTAGCATGTTCCGCCTCCGGAACAAAAAATGTTCCACGACCGGACCGAACCAACGTTGTTCCGGGCCGCAACAGTACCAGAAACGGCTACGGTACTATCTCTAGAATACGATGTGGACCATTGCTGTTTTATGATCACTTTTTCATTTGTAGAATTCTGACGTACATCTTCCGATAACATGCCGCCTTCTCGGTATTGATAAAGAGCAGATGCAGTATTGGTTGTGTAACCGCAAGATTGTCACCGCCACCGAAGTCTTGACAAAACCTTTGACAGTGTCTCAGGTAGTCATTCAGTTGTACAGCTGTTTATTGTGTAGTACGTGAGTGTGTAATGGTCAGAGATGGACTGCCTGACTGTTTTACTGCAGGTGATATGTCTCATATTGCTGTTTATTGTGTAGTACGTGACACGTTTGGTCGTGATGTTAATGAGCTAGTATAAACGTTGTAGCATCCATTCCCTTGGGAGTCAGTGTATCAAGTAGACGGTTTAATGGTAGAGTGTCCATGGTTTGAATTCTGTTCTGTTCAGTGCTTTGCCACTGTTTGTTGGGTACCAATAGAACACCTCTAGTTGCATCCGGGGCTGTAGTGTGCCCTTATTCATTTGCTGATTCTGGTGCTGTATAAATCGTTACTTACTTTCTTACTTACCTACTTTCTTACTTATTTATTTATTTTCTTAAGAATAGACCCGTTCCATTTACCGACTGAAGGTCGTAAGAGATGGCCAAATCTGGCTTTAGTTTTTAGCGAACGTGACTACGTTACGTTCGCTATATGCTATCGCAATTCTGTGTGTCGTCTGTCGTCTGTGACGTTGGTGCACCTTACACAGCCGGTTGAAATTTTCCGAATTTTTTTCACCATACGATATCCCAGGGACTCTAGTTTTCGTTGGTGGTTGACGCCCCTTTCCCCATGAAATTTGCATTCAAAGTGACCCACCCCTTTCAAACAGCGAAATTTTGACCAATATCGGCTCATAGTGCCTCAGCCGTGATAGCTAGCAAAAAAAGTTCAATTAGCACTTATAGGAAGTCGACTACGCGCTTTCCAACGATCCATAGATGAACCGTGTACGTTACCCCTAAGTCCCCCAAAGGGTGGCACAAAAACGCGATATCGCTGTTTGTGCCAGTAAAACTCAACTTCTCTCGAAAGAAGTCTGCTACAAAGTTTCTTTGTGTGAAAACTTCCAGCGGCATAGTTGTAGCTACATCATTCCCCTATCCAACGGTCCATAGACCGATTGCTGGCGACGTCCCCATCTACCTGAAATTGGCGTTCAAAGTGACGCACCCCTTCAGAAAACGCGGATTTTGAAAGCTTATGTT
>Ga0209780_1003280_pt1 | contig 11986 bp, 5 predicted proteins | sample WorMetexBAHAMAS2_FD_187384 | JGI IMG/M metagenome (GOLD analysis project Ga0209780, IMG submission 187384) | Marine gutless worms symbiont microbial communities from Max Planck institute for Marine Microbiology, Germany - Inanidrilus exumae... | ecosystem: Host-associated > Annelida > Digestive... | reverse complement strand
TCAATCATAAATCTACAATATGTGTACATCCTGGTTCAAAATGTGATAATCTCAGTAGCAAATGTCATTACATTGTGGGTCACAAATCAACAACAATTTTCACTTATTCCGAAAGGATTGGTATGCAATGCTATCAGTAAGATTATTGGGCAGACAATTCAACAGTTGACTACCTTTATACATATTTTAATAAAAAGCAAAAGGGCCCGAAGGCCAGTTACATTGCAGTACACTACAGAGCACAAATAAACAGTACACACGGTTACTGATATAAGACATGTCTCAATATTCGCTGTTCATGTCTGCTATTAACAATTAGCTTGGGTTAAATTACGTTTGTTGTGTCTGGTTTCATATCTACGAATAAAGCTAGTAGTTGTAAAATAGTTCCAAAATATACGACTGGCCAGCTGGACAGTCGGCGAAGGGCTTCCACAACTGGACCTTCACATGCACCGTTTATGATAAAATTGTGAGTGGTAGTTACTTATCTCATTCACGATTTTACTGCGCGACGCTATGCTAGCGCGGGATATGCATGCGGTGGTCTTGTGTCTACCCGTATGTTCGCCTGTCCGTCCATCTGTCGGGCACAAGTCTAAATTCGACCAAAACGGCTAAACTCACACAAACAACGTCACACGATAGCGCAGGAACTCTGACGGCGATATTCCAATGGGATCACCCCAACGAGGGGCCAAATACGGATACCGTATGTTCAAAACGGTGATTTTCGACCAATATCTCGCTATAACTCAGAAACCCCCAGAAATCATTCAAGACAGGGACATAGTTACTATGAAAGGCTAATAGGAAATTGACAATGTTAGTGATTGTAGGGACTAGGATATATGCACATTCTTTGAGAAGTCAAGTTGAGATAGGATCAGAATATGATTGCTTGTTAGGACAGTTCGACAGAATCTGGAAGATTTCAGTTTTAGAAGCAGGTACGAAAGAGAAGAGAAATCAGGAGGTGTAGTAGAAGAAGAGGGTAAGTGTGGAGATGATGTGATTGGGTTTCTAGCAAGAGACAGACAAAGGTTGGATATTTTATCTGTGAAAAAAAAGTAAAGCTGTCAGCAAGAGCAATAGCTGTTGTGTTCAGTGAACTCTTTCATTTTTGGTAAATAAGTGATAATATCTCGGAAACTGTAAACTGTGCAGAAGTTTAGAAGATTTCAAGTGACACAATGCGTCGCGCGTCCCTCTGCGACAGCTGAGCTTGTTGCATTGTGTTGCATCATATCGTCAGCTGTATACAAAGCTCGAAAAGAAGGCCAGATGGACACAATCTGAGCGTAGTACCAGCAAATCGAGCATGCAGCTCTCGGAGATAACGTCCATACTCTCCACGGTGAAGTTGCTGCACAGTTCGAAGGCAGGCGACTGCCGTATCGGCGCCTCGCAGATACGTCGTGCCTCAGTCTCGTTGATTCCACTCGGGGTCGGCCACGTTGCGTTCGGATGTAACGGCGCGGTCGGCGGAGTCACATTAGCCGGCGGTGCACTCGTGTCATTAGCCGTGATTATACCGTTCTCCGGCTCCGGCGTGCTGAATATGACATAAACAACAGCTCTGCAGCTTTTATTAACAACCAACAACAACGGCAAACCACTACACATCTCTATAATAGCTCATTTAGCCCTTACTCATTGGCAAGTTGGATGAGCCAGTATGATGTAAATTCTGGAACGGTGACCTTGGTTCTCCTCTTCTTCGTCGACCTGAAGCTGTGTATTGTATTATTTCTTTCTCCGACCAACTTCCCTCTTTCCCCAAAATGTGTCCAAAATTAGACTAAGACAACTTTCTGTTCTTTATTTCCTCCAATGGATGAGATTCTATTCCAGCTTTCTCCTATATAATGAGTTGATTTTCTTGCATTACCTTTGAGGCAATACTGTTTGCTGATAGGTAAAGGTAAAAGCTTCCCATACTCGCTACTGAACGTTGGGCCCGGAGCTGATGCCCGCAGGTGACTTAAGTCATCCACCTGGCGATAGGCTGCCATTACTTTCCGCCAGGCCCTCGGTTACCTTCCCAGCCGCATAGCGTCACCGCCCTTTGGCTGGTACTCATTTTACCATCCCAGGGAGGGTAGAAGACTGAGTCGACCTGGAATTTAGCTACTAGTTCGTGGTCAATTGCTTCACATGACAGTCAGACGAGTAGAAGTAAGATGGCTGGATGGCTGACCGGCTGGTGTTGGTGTAACAGCTGAGTGCGGCGGACGCGTCAAACACGGCCGCTCGAGACGCGCGTAATCTTCGCCGTCGTCCGCAGCCGTTAGTTTCACCGTCACAGTTACAGATGCCGGGCAGCGGCAGTCCACAACTCTCACACTGCAGCGGCGATATGTGTCCATTGATGAGACTTTCACTCGCGTTCAACCTGACCGGCACAAAATGCAACCGCACACCGCAACATCAACAGATAGGCCTATTTCACTACCGCTGCAGACCGAACATGACATTCTGAGGTCCGCTTTTTCCGCGTTATAAACTGTGAAATTTGGTTTACAACAAATTTGCTGTTTTATTAATTTAGTACTCTTAAAATTGCTATTCAAAATTACGCACAATACTAAACTAATACTTCGTGATGTGAATGTGATGTAGGCCTATAACTTAGTTTGCGTAGCCTACCGGTAGTCTAAACTGTGGCATAGGCCCTATGTGAAGGAAGAAGTATATTCTTATTAATTTGCAATGTACTATCGGCTAGAAATGTCAGCTGAAATATGCATAACAGTGCTAGAACATGACGCATTGTGTTGCAGTATTCAATGCAGAATGCGAGCCACTGACATGTAGCTGGTGACGAATTTTATCGGTTCCAAGTTGTCGTCGTCAACAGTCGATCCTCTCGGCACGCGATCGTCGTCTTTACGACCGTTGAAGTTGCCACACAGACCCTCAGAGTGGTCCATGTCCTCCGACAGAGCGTAGACCTTCACGTCCAGATAGCATTCGCGGTCTCTTTTGATGCATGAGTTCGTCGCCGTCACCGTCGTACCAGACGGCATCGTTATCTGCACCAGCACATAGCCGAAATAGTATAAATAAACATAGTAGGAAGTAAATGACTTAAACTGAACATACGTTGACTAATTGTAATGCACTATCAGCGGAAGGCTCACTATCAGGTAAATATTTCATTATTCTGTTCTCGTTTTAATGGATCTTGAAGTTTTGTTTTTACTTAGGCCACTTTACACAGTCCCAATGTAATGTAATGTAACAGACGTGTGTCAGAATAAGCTAAATATACGACTAAAACATAACAACGATTATAAATGACGATTATGGATTAGAACAAAGAGTCTGTGAGCAAAGTTCTCCGAAGCTGAAACCACATCACCACGCTGCAAGTAAAATTTGGGCTTAGGTAGAAGAAAATATCTGGAAAACAGACCCCATATTTGTTAATCGGTATTCCTCATACATGGCGACATTCAAGATAATGTCACACAATACATATAATTGGGGGCGTAATACATGTACCTGACGCGTGTAGAATTAAGCACGCACTTACCAGCGAAATTATGTGGCAACTGATGCGTGCTCTACCGGTATTGCTAAAATTGCCATTTATTCACTCCTAAAGTCACATTCACTGCAAGTATGATTTTTGCCATGACTTCGCTAGTAAGGGAGTGCTTAACTGTGTCGATCTACGAGCTTTTTGGACGCCCCTCGCGTGTATGATGTATGCGCGTAGATATCGAAGTACATAATTTAATTATCAGCAGATGTATTTGCTTCATGAAGGCAAACATTACAGACTTCCCTTCCATACTTGTGGCTACAACTGAATCACCGATGTGTAGGTCAGCAGCGCACAGGCTAGGCCTACTACACTAGAAGCTACAATGCTATATCAATGCAAATGGCAATTAATTCGTCAACCAAAATACATCCGGTAGACCTTTGTTTACTTGCATCTAAAATTACTCGCTTGTTTGGCGGCTATTGAGTTTGGCGTCGAAGATCCGTCTAAATTGTTACCACAGGACCGTCACTACCGCGGAGAAGAATGCTAGAAGCTCCCTGCACTGCCTCTGAAGGTCGATTTATCAGTATTCACTAGATGACACTACTAAGTGCCCTCACCGTCACCCTACGTCTTTCGTTATCAGCCTTTCTCTCTCATCCTGTCTTCCCTCTTTCCTCCCCTTCCCGTCCATGAAGTCATCCTCTTTCGCTGTACCCGCTTCCCCACCTCTGCTTCTTGCCTATGAAACGTTTACTGTTTGCATACAGATGGAAACACATCTCAACCACAAATAGATTAATTATCGCGTTTGAATGCAGAAAAATTTGCCAGTCTCTGCTCTTTACCAAAGCATACCGTATTTCCTCTAATAGAATTCCCCGGCTTTTATTAGAACAACAGTGTCAGACCCCCGGCTTCTATTAGAGACCCGGCTTGTATTAGAGACCCGGCTTCTATTAGAACCACCCGGTTCACCGATGAACGTGTATTTAAAACACCAAGATTCTTGGTTTTATATTTATTATTGCAAAGCAAAATACTCGGTAGGCCTACCAGTCTGGCAGTGTATTCGCCCTTAGACCCCCTAGCTTCTATTAGAGACCCGGCTTGTATTAGAGACCCGGCTTCTATTAGAGGAACTACGGTATCCGAGCTCTTCGTTTACCGTGTACTTTCGTCCGTTGCGACTGATATGTATGGTAGCGCCAGGTACAAGCGGGTCGTCAAGGTAGCGGACGGCGACTGGCGGCTTGTCTGGATCACAGGCGTGGACTCCGAGGACGTGGTTGCCTTCTCGCACAGCCACGGCACAGTTGCAGCTGACGTCTTCACGTCTGTAACACGGCTTGGTTCGAACGTGCACCTGTGTCACCAGACGAGCCAAAATCAACTCCCACTTATCAGACGACATGCACGTTTTCAAGTTTAACTCTTGCAAACAATAGGGCCGATGAATTGCACTTTACATCTAATTGGTCGTCCGTTGTAAGAAGTTGAACAGGTGACTTACGCTTCATCGTTGTCTGTTTATTTTCTTTTTTTCACTAGAACTGTAATCTCACAGACGCACTAACAATGATCAGCGCAATTGTTGTGGCCGTTTTACGTCTCATTGGTACGATACGATACGATACGATACGATACGATACGGTAGATTAACGTGCGCACAAAAGCTGACGAGATGGCCAGCTTAATCTAGCGCACGGCCCAGAAACGAAATAATAAGGAAAAAATAAAATAAAAACAAAGTAGCTCAGAAAAAACGGTCCAGGCAAAAATCCGTGGTGCTTCTTCATAACGCCGGTCTTATTATTTTGGGGGGACCATTCCATTTTTCGGGGCAAAAACGAAAATTTCTTAAACGGCGGCTTCACACAGCCAAACAGCGCAATGTATCAAAAATCTAAACCTCGTCCAACATCGCCAATCTCACAGTGTCCAAGCACGGAAAGTAAGATATATGAAGTACCCAATACAGAAAAAGATTTTAAAATAAAAAGCTGCGTGCCGCAGAATGCGAATAAAATTGCAGTGAGTACAATGCATTTAAGGCAACTTACCTAACAATGAACTGATGATGAATTGTTTACATGCACTTTCAGAATTTGTTTGCCAATTTTCAGCAAAAATGAAGCATAGCGTAAACCACAAACTGTAGCAATTAAGTAAAAAACATACGGCAAACTCATGAATATGCCTACTTAGTTAACGATCAAGTATTGATGCACTGTATTTGTACAGCGGTTTTCCATTACATTAGTTAAACAACTTATTATTAATTTTCTAATTAATTTAGTGCACTGACCTCGACACATCTGCAGGTCTTACTTCGCCACAATACGAAGTCGCCCAGGAAGTAAATGTGATAGCGTCTGCACAGAACAGAATCAATCAACCAACGAGTCTGCAATCGTATAGACATCCACTTCGACTAAACACAATGTTGTCTTTGATTCTGGCCCATTGGCCCAATTATGTGAAAAATGACGACATCCAGAAAACCGGAAGTACATAACGTATTGCACTGTCATGAGAGGAGGACCGATCCACGGCCACAGATAACATTACAGGGGATTTCGTGAACTCTGGACATGTAGTTTTTGAGATATGTCAGCGGACAAACAGACAGACAGACAAACATACAGACAAGCCGATTACAATGACTTCGTCCACCTACTGGAGGCGAAGTAATCAATGAGTTAATTAAAACATATTCACGCCTGACGCGCTTGGTCGAGTGTTCCCGTTCATTGCAGTGTTTGGTCTTTAAAATACGGCTGCGAAGTTCGGCAGATCAGCAGTCAGCACTGAGTAACAGGGTGAACGATCGCTGACACCGAAGGCTTTCGCTGTCGGTGGAAAAGACAGTTAAACATTGTAGAATTAGCGTGCTCATCGAAAATAAAGCCAAGGTTGCGAGCGAGTGTACAGTGATGCAGTGTTGAATGAGGTACTATGTGTTCTGTAAAGTTGTTTCTATGAGTCAGTTGAGAAATAAATTTCAATTTAGAAAAGTAGAGAGTTGAAAGATGTTCAGTTATTCAGGAACAATCCGCTCGGCAGTTTACTTTAGCGGAATAGCATTGAAACTTAATAATTTGTAAAGCTGTAAAGCCTGCAATTAAGAAAAGCCCGGAACTCACACAGAGTCGAACGTCTTCTGGTGTGGATCCAAAATGCTGGTGCATGACTTCGTACGCACCGGATCTTTCACCAGTATCTGGTCAACACGCCACCATTGGGCGATAGGTCAGTAAGAGAGTAATCACGCTAGTATTTTTATAAAGTAGACATGTTACGCTTCCGGTTATCATGGTTATACTAAAAGTTACTTAAACGATTGTATATTGTATAACAGAGAATATAATGTCTTACTGTTGTACAAATAACGCACATAGATCCCCCGTGTCAGCCTGAGCAGCACTTTCAGTAACTGCCACGTTTTATTCCGCTACCTGCATAGATCGTTGCAATAGACTTAACTATCGCACAGCCAGCACGCTATGCTGTGCGTGTTATCAACAGACTATCGTACAACCAACATTGTTGATAAGACGTCATTGTGATCATCAAACTTCGACTACCACCGCGTATTCCTCCGCCCCAGCGCACCGCCGTGGTCGTGGACAACCGTGACGGATGGACAAATTTTCAGCGGTAAGGCGACTCAGATTCAAACAACAAAAGTGACCTTGAATGTCATTCAAGATCACCAAGAACGGTGCCAGTTGACAGTCTACATACGATTTCCTATTAGTCTTCCATTGCAACTATGTCTCTATCTTGCACCGTTTTCCGAGATATTATCACTTATTTCCCAAAACGTAGAGGTCGCGTGACTTTGAACACATCCCTCTCGGGAGTAATGTATCATGCATGTACTAGTACTCTTCTGTATCAATCAGCACACGATATTTGAAGTGCCTAGCTTCAGCGATTCCAAAGATATGATTGGGGCAAATTTTAAAAACGGGTCACGTGACCCTGAACACGCCCATTAGGGGATGGTAAAACGTGATCAACATCTGGTGAACTGAATATCGCGGCAATCTCATGTAAATCTCCAAAACGTTGGACTCGTCTGGGTAACATCGGGACAGTCCCGGCGAAATTGGGACGGTGGCAGCCCTATTAGCATCACCGTTGTCGTCATGCTATTCCTTCTTTGTCAGAAGCTGTGAGTGCATTCTGCCAGATTCTGAGACGCATCCTTGCTGTTTGACTGACTGAAACAATATACTTAGCTTGTGCTATTCACAAACAACACAACTCACGAAGACAGTGGGAAGCCGGTATCTGCTCCACAACGTTTCGTTGCTCCTGACTCTGGTAAACCTGAGTTTCACGATCCTGGAGTTGGATCCGGCGGTTTGGACAGCTCGGACTCGTATACTGTGATTTGTCAGCGGCGGATCTGACGCGGAGAACGTGACGGAACAACTGGACACGGTCAGTCCAACGTGTCTTCTCAGATGGACAGTGGCGAAGCAGTCTAGACAAGAGACCGGTACAGTGGCCTGGAAGAACAGCTCCACGTACGGAGTACTTTCCCACATCTCGATCTGATACCTCCTCTCCGACCTCTCCTGGTGAAACACATAAACATCAGCCATTTCAGAAGTACTCTATTTTACTTAACTTCACTTCCTGTATTTGTTCATAACCGTTTTTTGGAGTTTCTTCAGGTATGGCCCAGCCCCTCTACTAAAACGGAACATTTGGGATTTGTGCAGCCCGATGTCATTCACGTCACCCAACAAACAGCGTCAAAATACAAAAAAATAACTTTATTGTAAGAAACAAATCCGTAAGATCACAAGTAGCAAAAACACACGATGAAACAAGTAGCACATTCTGAAGTCACGAGTAACGGAGGTGCTGCAATGGACTCGAGGTACTTCTTAACGTTCATAAAGTGATTGAAGTAAACATGATGCGCGGTACTTGCCGTAGTCGCGTGTCCGTCCGTCAGTCTGTCTGTCACAAGCCGGCACCGTATCAAAACGGCTAAATGCAGGATCACGCAAATAACGCCATATGATAGCGCAGGGATTCTAGTTTTCTGATGCTAAAACTCTCGGCGAAATTCCAACAGGATCACCCCCAAAGGGGGCGCCAAATAAAGTTGGGGTAGGTCGAAACGGCGATTTTCGACATATATCTCGCTATATCTCGATGCAGTTATTTGTTCCAATGGTGCGCGTAAGACAGTGACATAGTTACTATCAAACGATAATACGAACTGGTATGTGCTCTATTGCTTGATGCTATTTCCAGAGACCTTGAGTGACCCTATCTACCCCAAACCACCCCATTTTGATATTTTATATCGCCTTTCATATCTTCATAGTAAGTGGAGGTAGAGACTTCAAATTTGGTACGTATGTTTACGGTAGCCATTGCTAGCTCATGGATGACAAGCTATCCCTGAATGGGGCGTGGTTAGGACAGGTGAACCATTCAAAGTTTGGTGGGCACCAACCATATCTCTGGAACGGCTGATCGTCTCAGGTGTTGTCAACTTAGGTGGACGGTCAGTGTGCTAAACTGGTGACGGTCTCGGTCACCAGTTTATCGCACTGACCGTCGACATCTGTGTACAACACGGTGGGCCTGAGGCACTGCGTCACGCGGGTCTGTCAGCGGCAGCGGAGATTTGTTGCACTGAACGTAAACAACATACAGACAACACTAACCATTAAGTCGTTGTGTACAATGTATCCGTTTGCAGGAGCACATGTATAGTTGTATGGAACCTACATAAAGCATGCAAGTATGTTAATAACAGTTTAACAGCTAAACGCTACAGCAGAATATCGCATCCATTTACAATCAAACAAAACATGTAATTATTTGAGTGGTTATAAGACGGTTCAGAGAAACGCAATAAACGCAATAATATACCAACTGCTGAGGCAGATTATGCCCAAATTCCTTGTTTCAGCCAAGGTTCAAAAATTTACAAAAAAACGATTAAATAGAGAAAATATCTTACAGCCCAAAACCGGATTCCAACGAAATACGACGTACGGCTCAGAATGAACTCATCGCCGGAGCCGCTCACTCGAGCAGCACACGAAAACTGCACAGAAACACACAGTTAAGTAGACGTGGCCTCCTCTTTCCGCGTTTTGACAGCACCGTTGTATTAGGGTAGTAGGCATTATGTTACGTCCCATCTGTAGAATGCTCAATTTACAAATGCACAACTGTTGGATTGTCCTGTTTGGAAAGTTGCCGTTTAAGAGACTTTGTTTAACTCACTGCTACTACTCCACTAAATGTCGTAGTGTATGAATCAGCATAATTGATTTAGAATCGTCAGCGAATAGGTAGTCTTACTTCTTACTTACTATTAACCTTACAATAACAGCCAGTACGGAACGTTATAACGGTTACAGTTTTACGGGATAACTGTCACTAAGTCACTGAATTATGTACCTAATTAATTAATAATTTATTTTTATCTCTGACGACTTTGTATCTTAGCAGTTTATCAAACTGAACTACAAAAATCAAGACAGAATTAATCAGTGACATGTAAAATTTTATCACTGCTGATATAACATTCAGTTACTTACATACTAACTGACATAATAAAATTAATCACTGACGTCTTACCATTTGTCCGAAATGCTGGCCGAAGTCGGCGAGAGTGAAAGTGACTTCCAGTGCGGATGCGGTGGTTGTTTTGACGGCCAAGGTGCGATCTAGTTGACCGTCGAACGTCATCGAGACGTCGAAGACTGTCGTAGTGTCGCTGACACTGAGCGTCAGTCGACACGTGAAGTAGTAGTCTGTGTATGACTCATGCGTCGTGAAGACCGGACCGACCAACTCAACAGCCGTCACGTTCGCTAACAGCACAGAACGACAAACACCAGTACAGTAAAGTAAAGTATACGTCGATTTGTATAGCGCATTTTACGCAAAGCGCCTACCACTACGCTACGCCACCACAGTTCGGTACTCTATGGTTAATATTCAATTACTATGTTTATCTTTATTTATTAAAAAAGATAAAAACACGCTGCAATGACTATTACGTCGATCCCATCTACTGCAAAAGTAATTAAATAAGTAAGTAAGTAAGTATGTAAAGTAAAGCAACAGCGCCAGGTGGTCTTCAAGAGTCATCGTGAACGCCGGAAAAGGGCTGTGTTGTAAAGTTGGTTCAAAACATTGATTCGTCGACATAAAAACTGAATATCAGGTGCATCGACCGAATGTTACATCAAGTCTCTTTCTCACTGGTCAATCAGCAGACCATTATATACCAACAGCTAGTGATACTCAGATCGGCAAAATCAATTTGGCGTCGCAATAGAAAGTCTCTGTCATTAATTCCATTTATTCAGTTAACTATCTAAGGTTCGAAACCTGTAAATTAATTACATTACAAGAGCTGGTGCGCCTAGTTAATATTTCATACACAACAGTACATGTTTAAAAGGTCGCTAGTCCAGTTATTCCTTTGCTGTCGACTATATTATTGGACTATTAACATTATTAGACCAAACTTATTAGACAACAGAAAAAATAACCAGGTCCATGGGCGTAGCTGCAATTCTCGTAGGTGCATTTCCAGTAGCTGTACTATCAGTATATGTAATAATTCCAGTGCATTTAGTATTATTGCGAGGTGCAATTGTTCCATCAGAGCACGCAAGATAAAGTATGAACGCAATACAAGAACAATACTAACGAAGCCCAAAATTGCTGAAGTCGGACAATGCTTGCAAAAGTGGAAACTAAAACGTCCGGCATCATTTACAACGCACAATTAAACTGGATTATTTGACTATTAAATCATCTGACTAGACTTATTAGACAAACAGAAAAATTCACCAGGTCCAGATGTAGCTGTAATTGTCGTAGCTGCACTTCCTGTAGCTGTACCATCAGTACGTGTAGTTCCTGTGCATGCAGCATTATTGCAAGTTTTAATGCAGTTATTTGTTCCAATAGTGCACGAACGTACAAATGCAACATGAGAACAATACTAACAGTGCCCAAAATTACTGATGTGAAATAATGCTCGCAAAAGTGGAAACTAAAACGTCCGGCAACTTTTATGACACACAATATAGTAATTTATAAGTCTATTTAACCAAATTATATATTACAATTTACAGTTATTAGGCTAGACTGATTAGACAACAGAAAAATTCACCAGGTCCGCTGTAGCATGCTCTGTTCACATAGCATCATGAAACATCAACAGCAACTGTATGTGAATGATTTGATTGATGTGTTGTCAGATGACGTCATCGTTAAAATGTATGCAGATGACGTTAAACTATATACTAACTGTATGCTTAGTATTAATGATATCAATCCTCAATTACAGAGTCATTTGGACAAGATATGTACATGGGCACATGAATGGCAACTTCCAATCTTATACACGAAATGTAATGTGCTGGAGATAGGCAAACCCAGCGGCGCTGGATATAAGATGAGTAGCCAGACCATTGCGCCAGTTGA
>Ga0209780_1003279_pt1 | contig 11987 bp, 5 predicted proteins | sample WorMetexBAHAMAS2_FD_187384 | JGI IMG/M metagenome (GOLD analysis project Ga0209780, IMG submission 187384) | Marine gutless worms symbiont microbial communities from Max Planck institute for Marine Microbiology, Germany - Inanidrilus exumae... | ecosystem: Host-associated > Annelida > Digestive... | reverse complement strand
CCGTTTTTGCAGGGCCAACGAAGGCGACCAACAGACAGACACACAGACAGACCATGCTACTCCGTCTGTAGCAACAGGCCGAATCTTTGTGAACTGAGTGTATGCGATGCGGACTAAAAATTACCAGTAGCCTACAAAGCTGTATACTTGTTGAGCAGCTGAAGTGACAGCAGCTACAAACAACACCGCTCACTGTGTGAACATGGTTGATAAAACTTTTATTCAGCATAGACAAATATACACACAATCTGAGCAACAATAAAGGTTAGTTGGTTGGGAGATTAACGTCCCCTTTCAGCACAAAATTAGGCCGTATCAGGGACAAGGTGTCGTGTCGGGTGGAGATTTAGTTCCGCCAGGTTAAGGATAGCCAACGATACAGTAACCTTCCGACCTCGTTGCCTTTTTGTTCGGCGACGACCCAAAATGGGAAAGGATATGAAAGGCTCATTTAAGTTATTACGCTAGCACCTACAACAGGGTGGAAACTAACCAACCACTATAAGACCTATTTATCAGTTCAATATGATATCTTGCGTAATTGCTGTTCTTCAGTTCCTATAACATACCAGTGCCTATTGCCTAACGACTCTTGTTGTATAGGGTCTAATATCTTATCTGTGTGGGTCTGGCTTTGGAATGCTTGTCTTAGGTAACACCCAAAAGAAACATCCGGGGACCTCCCAGCCATGGTACCAGACCTACCCCCTCCATCCCGCGCAAGAATAAAACGCTCTCATTCCACCGACAGTATTAAATATACAATGACTGATTCCCACTTGCCTTACCCATACAGATTAATTCAGCGAGAAAAAAACTTATAATACTTTCTTCTTGACGATAAATAAACGACACCACACTATATCTTAAGGAACTATTATGCACATTCGTCATCAAACTGACGTGACATCAAACAGTTCACGACAAGTTCGTTCGGCAATCAACGTAAATGAGTATGTTGTTAAAGTAAACATCACAGTCACACAGCAGAATAATACAAATGTTCTCACAGAACCATCTATATCGAAGCAAAATCTCAACTTCACATGACTTAGAACCTGCGCTGCATTACTGTGATATCAATATCATAACTTGAGAATATCATCTGAAAACAAGCTTACCGTTACTTAGTCATTCACACCATTTTTAAATCGATTACTTTCTCGACATTTACGTTGTCTGTTACTAACAAAACATTGGGTGTTTGATTCCGGATGAAGCCACTGAATTTCTCTGGCTGTAGTTAGCCACGTCGATGTTAGTCGTGTAGATAGGGTTAGCCTAGATAGCCTTTATGTGTGTGTTTGTCTTTTTTTCCACACGATATCTCATAAACCACGAAGCTAGGATCACGAAACTTGACACAGAAATATTCCACCATGAGTCCTAAAAGATCATTTATTTTGGGGTCAAGAGGTCAAAGGTCAAGTTCACGAGGCACAAAAACACTGCCGACGTGGGTCATGGTGCTCTTGTGAGTGCTGGCTTCTTCTAGTTGCCTTCAGTTCGTTGACACTGCTGGAAGGGACTTGGCCCGAAGAACCTTTGCCAATTATCATCATAGGTTCGCACTCAGCACAAACGGGGGAGAAAAATTAAACAGCGAAGTGGAATACGACCGTTACTTATACAACGGTGTTAATAATAATAATAATAATAATAATAGTACAAAGCTCAAACGAAATACACCAAAACCAAGCATAAGCACACTATCAGTCTTATAGACAAAGCAATATTAAAAGTTTCACCATAAGCGAAATAAAATAACTAAAAACCACACACACACACACACACACACACACACACACACTCTTAATACCACATACAGAAGCAGAAAAATATTTTTAAAAACTTGAGTGCATGTGGCTAATTATAAATACAAAAATGGCCTACTGAACGTGACACCAACACAAGCTCGGTTATGAAAGTAACTACATCTCAGGCCGACTCAACCTTCTACCCTCCGTGGGACGGTAAAGTGAGTACCAGCCAAATGGCGGTGATGCTCTGCGGCTGGGAACGTAACCGCAGGCCTGGCGGAAAGTAATGGCAGCCTACCGCTGGGTGGATGACTTACAGTCACCTGCGGGCTGACTGTCTGTACACCGGGATCAGCTCGGGGCCCAACGCTCGGTAACGAGTATTGGAAGCCTTTACCTTTACCTTACATCTCTTACTGGTATCTCAAAAGTTTTGGTTTTCACACAAAATCGCACATCACACCACTATCACTGCAGTGCCGAAGCATTTCGTCTATTTACATACCGTCGAACCATTCAAGTGACAGCTTTAAACAAACATTCAGCACAGTCAGTGTTTTTTTTTCAACAACATACGCACTTCACTTAAACGTCTGTGTAAGTCTGCAATGTTAACGATGAATACCGGCCTTATGTAAGATATGATAATCCTGACAGATGCTGCATAGAGAGAGAGAGAGAGAGAGAGAGATCTCAGAATCGGCCAAATCTGCAGTGAGTACGGCAAACGGACAAGAAACTAACAGTAGTTGTAGCTGACGTAAATAAACACGAGAACTCGACACACACGGTAAAACAGACAAGTACGTCCGTCTTCGGGGGCGGACGTTTATCCACACATGCCGATCCTACGTCCACACGCCGCGCGAACTTGATAGGCATGCGAGTCACAAAAGCCTAGAAGCATCAAATTACAACAAGGGCACGCTGGCCGGTCCGAACTTCTACGATGCAAAATTCCCCAAAATGGGAGATTCCCTGCCGAGGACGCCGATGAACCACCGTGCAAAATTTGACGCCGCACAGCTTTATCCTCAGCGGAGAAATTCGAAACCGTACAAACAAACAAACGAACAAACAGTAAACGATATATCCACACCTTGCCTATCGGCATGTGTGGATAATTAGTGAAATAAGTGACAGAGCTGTTCACTAAGTTGACAGACTGCATGTGTCAGAAATGTAGATCGACGTCACGGCCAACTGGCCTAGACATTTGATGCCAAGACCACACTGATAGTTGTCTAAGTCGTGGCCTTGCATGAGGACTACCTACATCTGGTATACACGCCTACAGTGGAGATCGAGTCCATGTCAAAAGTTTACACAGCAGTCCTATAATCTGAGTCAGTAATCGCTATCACCAACTAGAAACTGATCAGAACAGATCCAACAGAATTGAAATGACTATACCATAGTTATTAAATTCATAGGAGATGAAAATACTGGCAAGCTGGAGTGAAGAGTACAGTTGTGCCGCTGCTGACAAGGTTTCAACTGATATAGCGCGCTGCGCGGTCCCTCTACGAGAGCTGAGCTTCTAGTTTTAAATGTTTCCGAGTCTTAAAAGTGACATATTTCATTTAAAAGCACAAAAATGGCCAAATCGTTGTAATAAATCTACAGTAACATGCTCTCTTTGTGAATGTATGACGACGCAATTACTGACATTTTTAGAGCCGTCTGTGTCATGAGTGTGCGCTATTTGGTTGGGTGGCCCTAACTTTCAGAAAACGTGTACAAACGGGAAACATGGCCGTTAACACTGGGTAAAACCCAGGAACGACAAACCCTTGTTAGAATGTTATGACAATCCGGGATTTGCCGGTGAATTCCTATTATCAGACATGTTACGTGTACGCACACAGTTATGCTATAAAATATCAAATGTTTAATAAGGTAGCACTTGAATACGTCATCAGAAAAATCAGCAATGTCAAGATCATCAAATGTGTCTCAGGAATTTACGAACACCACGACACACAGCAGCGTGTAGCACTGCAGCAGTAGGAAACAACGTCAAATATTCAACACAATACAATATACTAAACGCAGTCAGTATGCAAACGAATGAAAATATGTCTACAACAATCTCGGCAAATGGAAGACACTTTTTCGCAAATCATTCCGACTTGGTTCTTTCCTGCAGTCCAGCGACCACACCCGGGATTCTGTCTCGAGCCAAATCTTCCACTGCAGTAAACAGACACACACACACACACACGTAAACAAGAAGCTCTCTCGGCTGTTGCTCAGAAACCACACACCTAGTTTCGGTTTCGTCAGTGAAACTGGCTCTTGTTTTTCAACAGTCACGTCAGTCCTAAAAGAGCGAATCTTTGCTATCCGAGAAGCCTGTAAGGTAAGCCGGTTGGATGCGTGGCACAGCGGTAGAACGTCGGTCTGTGACCGGTGAACTTTCCCTGTCCTACGCTCGACCTGCAGCTGATGGGTGACCACTTATCTGGGTAAACCATCCGCTACAAGGTCAGCCAACTAGGCCAACTCTGCCTTTCATCCTTTCGAGGTCGTATATGGGCTGTAATCGGATGTGCGCTACCTGCAAGCGTCGTCACCGGCACTCGGAAGTTCGACCACGGTCTGGGTCAGTTACTGCACCATGAACTTTACTGGCTGCACGTCCCAGACCGGGTGTTCTTTAAGCTGACAGTGACAGTTCATCGGTGTCTGAACGGCCGCGCACCGCCGTACCTGTCGACTGTACTGCGTCCTGGCAAGTAGTCCTATATAATTATATTATATAGGACTACTTGGTCCTGGTCGCCGGTGTCGAGACTCGGCGGCGACTGCGTTCCTTCAACCGTCAACTGCTGGCAGTAAGCCCTACCTAGTTACTGGCTTAAAACATTAAGGCCGTCGGGCCTTTTCTGTTGCCGGCCTCACAATCTGGAACTCCCTCCCGGATTTCATCCGCGGGACCCAACTATCAGTGCAGACTGTTTCAGATGTTTGGTTAAAACGCATTTGTACGCTCGATACTACTGCATTCAGCGCGATAGCGGTTCTTGACGACAACTATATACATCTACTTACTTACTTCACTTACAGACAGACAAACAGACAGACGCGACTGTACAGCCGGCGTGGGTGAATACGACGAGTGGTCCTATCTGACCTCCCTTCACGGCTGAACGAGTTGCGTCGACTGCCTCGTCGATCGCCTCGTCGATTTCTTTGTGATGCCGTAGAACGAACGGGCGAATGAGACGGTTGTAGATGGTGTTTGATCCATTCCACGACACCGGCAGCATGCAGTAGATGAGGAACAAACACTGCAGCGCACAATCGTCACAACACGCTAAACAACCTCAGCAGCCTCGGTATAGTACAGGTACTCCATTCACCAAGAACGTCGGTCAGTAATTTTTCAACTGTATGGCTTTGAGTTCGTTTCCATGGCGACAAGAAGAGCACCTGGCCTGCAATTAACTTCCCAATTCTATGTCTTTGTTTTGGAGAATTGGATGAAGCCGCGGCAGTAAATGGCTCATCGAACCAGTATCCTCACTCTTTTGCCGGCTGTGCATACTGCAACTTATCCGTTCAATTAGCAGACTACGGAACATCCACCCCCACCAAAAAGCTAAATAAATAAAGAGATAAAGGGGCGGCAGATGTAACCAGAAAACCAGCGCTCACACTATACGGCAGCCCAGGAACTGCCAGACCAACTTAATTGTTTGCCTCTTTCCAAATTCTGACAAAAATGTTGAAACTACACCCCCTAATTTACTCCTTCCTCCGCTCTAATGACCATTTTCCAGATTAGCTGGTCCCCTGTCACTTTTGTTTCTCTACTTGTTCGAAAAGAACTTTTGGGGCACACGTTTTTACGGCCGGATTGCCTTCTGGCACCTAATCAATAGTTTCAAAGCATCAAGGTAACCCCGGCACCCCTACTTTCCTCAGGATAACAAACAGGTATGTCAGTCCTCCTTATTGGCGGGCCTAAATGTACGCTGGTCAAGTTGCATGCTGCCCCTGGTGAGTGGTACAGACGACGGACGGACGGACGCCAGACCGTTAAGCCCAGTCCACACCAGCAACAATGTCGAAGCAACACTGTCGAAGCGACAGTGTCGAAGCAACATTTTCGAATGCTACAATTCGAACTTGTTTGACAGTCAAATTTGTTTCAATTCTGTCGAAAAGACGAAATTTCACGAAAAACTCGTACAACATTGTTGCCAAAAACGGCAACAATGTCGACGCAACATTCGACTTTGTCGAAAAAATCGTTCAACTTGTAGCACTCGACAACGTTGTTTCGACATTGTTGCTGGTGTGGACCGGACTTTAGATAACGCTTTCCGCTAGACTCGGTCAGCGTGATAGACCGCCGGACGGGACTCGCCTTCAGGAAAAAGTAGAGCGGAATCCACGACAACAGGAGGTCGATGAAGAACTCGGCGATTGAGAAGACGCTGAAGACGACCCAGTACGTCAGCCATTGCGTGTCGTCCTCTTTGTTGACCGACTCTATTGCTTTCACCCTGCAGTGAACACCAACGAACCGACGCTCGTCTAGAATCACGCTCTCGAATTCCGCAGAGATCTTTGGCATCAGAAAACTAGCATACCTGAGCTATCGTACGGCGTTATTTGCATGATCCTAGGTTTAGTTGTTTTGTCAGAACACCGACTTGTGATAGACGGACAGACGGACTGACAGACACATGATTACAGTATATCTGCACTAGTACTCATCAGCAATCTGCAAACCAAATTTGAAGTGTCTAGTTTTACCCATTCTAAAGATAAAGATAGCACTCGGTCCCCAAAATTTAAAAAATGGGTAACGCGACCACTAACACTGACGACGCCCTTTTGATGGATAATGTGTCATCCTTGGGCACAGAGATATTGGTCGAAAATTGCGGATTTTAACCTGCCTTGGCTGTATTTGGCGCCTCCGTTAAGCCCCGTCCACATCAGTGTCGAAGCAACGTTCGACTTTGTCGAAAGAATCGTTTGACTTGTATAGCATTCGACAATGTTGCTTCGGCATTTCTGGTGTGGACAGGGCTTTAGAGGTCACCGAGTTGGAATGCCATCAAGATCTTTTGTCTTCACAAAACCTGATTCACTATAGGCTAACGTGTGGCGTTGTTTCGGTTATGCGGAGTTTAAACCGTTTTAGTAGAACACCGACGTGGGACGGACGGACAGACAGTTACACGGTGACAGCGTATTCCGCGCAAGCATATAGCGTCGCGCGGTAAAAAGGCTTTAGGATAGGACCCAAGTCCGAGCACATATATACCGGTAATAAAATGTGACAGCTGTTACTGCGGAACGATCTGACGAAAAATCGAAGTGATCGACTGTAACACATTTTAGTACGCACGCTGCGCGAAGATGTGACAGATACTGCATAGAGTTATAACAATGTATGTCGATACATTACACTACAGCAAGCAATGACTGCATGACACAGCGCACGCATGCAGCTAGCCTATGTGTACGGTGGCCCACAAGTAACAACGTTCGCCAAATCCACACACACACCACACTTCTTTTTTGCGGTGTGACCGACGCGACAACTTTTTAAAAGAAGTGTGGCGTGTGGATTTGGCGAAGATTGTCACTTGTGGGCCACCGTATACGTGGACCCGTGCTCGCTCCATTTCTTGCCACTGGTTCACGGCAAATGCACCAAACTATTTATAACTCACGGACGAGATCAAGGATTATTCTGAAAATTAGTATAATACAATTATACAAAGGCAACAAAGCTAAGAAATAGACACTGCAGTTATACACTACCACAGTGCAGTTATAATGCTTTTAAGCATTCATTTGTCAATTGGTGCCTTTTTACATTGTAGCTTTCTTTCTTTCTTTCGTTTGTGTAATCTTGTGTTACTGTCATTGCATTGTATCAGTTTTCATTGTATTATTTTCGTGAACGTTTGTTGCATGATGTTTAATAAAGTATCAGTATCAGTATACGAAACCTAGATTTTTGGAAAGACTATTGTGTCTAGTTTCTAAAAACTTCAGAGGGACTTTTAAGGGCGCGTTAGCTTTAACTGTGCAAATATATTTCTATTAATTCCAATGCAACTATGTCTCTGTTATGTACCTTTTCCGAAATATAATCAGTTATTTCCCGAAATTTAAAGAGCTCATGTGACCCTGAACACATCTCTTTCAGGGGTAATCTATCATGAATACACAAGGACACGTCAGTATTAATCAGCACACGAAATCTGAAGTGCCTAGTTTAACCCGTTCCAAAGATATGATAAAGGCCCAAAAATTTAAAAATGGGTCACGTGACCCTGACCACGCCCATCTGAGGGGTGATTTGTCATCAGTGGGCTGGCACATGCTATGATCAATCTATCAACCAAGTTTGAAGTCTCTATCTCCACCGGTTACGAATATATGAAAGGCGGTGCAAAATATAAAAAACTGGGTGGCTTGCGGTACACAGGGGTCACTCAAGGTTACTAGACACAGCGCCAGTCGATAGAGAGCATACGAGTTCCAATTAGCCTTCCATGGTAGCTATGTCCCTATCTTACACCGTTTGTGATATATAGCGACACATTGGTCGATAATCGCCGATTTTAATGCACTCAACCTCTATTTGGTGCCCCCGTTGGAGGTGACCGCAATTTCGCCAACATCTCTGGCGCAAAAAAACTCTCAGAAACTAGAGTCCCGGGGCCATCGTACTGCGCTGTTTCCAAGTTTAGCCGTTTTGGTGGTACTTTCAACTAGTGACTAACGGACAGACAGACAGACACACGACTACGGCATTATACCGCGCTATCATAGCATCGCGCGGTAAAAACTATTTATGTACTTCACAAGGTAATGCAGTAACATTTTTCAGGTGCAGTTAAGAAAATCACATACCGGTATGTCATAATCGTTTATACCAAATTTTCTCAAAAATCCGTGCAGCAAAAATTATTAAAATCAGTTCATTTTTACCACGCGATGCTATGCTAGTGCGGTATATGTTGTGGTCGTGCGACTGCCAAGAGTCGCGGTCATACCAAAACGGCTAACATTTTATCACGGAAACAACGTCAGACGATTGCCCAGGCACTCTAGTATTCTGATGCCAAAGATCTCGGCGAAATTCCATTTGGGTTACCCCCAAAGAGGGCGCCAAATACAGGAGGGATAGGTAAAATAGGCGATTCTACCAATATCTAGCTATATCGGAGAAACAGTGCAAACATAGGGACATAGTTACTATGGAAGGCAATTAGGAACTCATATGCGCTCTATCGAATGGCGCTATATCCACTAAGCTTGAGTCACCACTAACTACAACATGCCATCCTATTTTCTACATTCTGTACCGCTATTGATATCTCTGAATCCCTTGGAGATTTCATATTCTGTAGACAGGCTGATTTACCCAACATTACAAAACACCCCTGAAAGAGGCGTGGTCAGGTCGTGACCCATTTTAATTTTTGGGGCCCAATCATATCTTTGGAATGGCGGAAGCTAGAAACGTCAAATTTTGTAGACAGGTAGGCTATATCAAGTGTTAGCCTTGGAATAACAAATTACTCCCCTAAAAGGCGTGGTCGGAGTCACGTAACTTATTTTTAATTTTCAGACCCAATCACGTATTTGGAACGGGTGAACCTAAACATTTCAAAATTGGTGTGCTGACTGATACTAAGAAGTACAAGTGCACGCATGATGAATATCCCCAACGGGATATGTTTAGGGTCACGTGACCTCTTTGTGAGATGAAGTATCTCGTAAATGGTGCAAGATTAGACACAGTTGTGACGGAAGGCTAATAGGAAGTCTTATGTCGCCTATCGAATGGCACTAATACTAATGATCTTGAGTGACCTTGAAGGTCGCTTTTGCTGTCTGAAGCCTTTCTAACTCCGAGACCTCGAAAAGTATAGCAATATTAACCACGATTATGTTTATGCGTGAATCCGAAAGCGCACGCAGTGACTTTTCAAAACAAGAGGACTTCTTAATGTCGCAAGTAGTTGCGTACACTGTAGATGTGATAATATTTCGTAATATTTCGGTGCAAAACGGTGCACGATGGAGTCGTTGTTACTACAGAACAATAATAGGAAGTGGTATGTGGCATATCATATAGCGGCAAATACAATGACCTTGAGTGACCTTGAACGTCATTCACTTATTGCAAGCCTTTTGAAACCAAGTCCACGACTCAATTAATTCTTACAAATATACAACAGTTGATAAGATTTCAACTGACATTTAGCACGTCGCGCGGTCCCTCTGCGATAGTTGAGTTTCTTGTGTATACAAAAGATACATACAATAACACAGAATTCTATATGATATTTCCAAATATGTAACTTTTTAATGCAAAATAACGAAATTATGCTAAAGAATTTAATTCAGTACCAGATATGCATTGTTCAATAACAACTAACTACAGACAACAATTTCTATTACATGAGAGCTACAAAGTGTTGTTTAGCAGTTACTTTGGACCAATACAATGTACATGTGATGTGAATATGATCCCGAAAACTGACGACGCATGAAGACGTCTTGTAAAGATACAGTCATGAATTTTGAAGAGAAAACATGTTTCCATTAAGATAGAGATAATTTACGTTAAAAGACAACTTACGATGCATAGGCTGGATACGCAAACCCAATCAAGTTGCACACTAAGTCGGCTCCGTAACCGATCATCAAGTATAAACTAAGAAAGGCTATAAAACCTGCAACATTTACAACACCAGCGAAAATAACACAGAGTAATGTATCCAAAATGTAGTACGGTTACGGTAATACTAGAAGCTCAGCTATCACAGAGGGACCGCGCGACGCACTATGTCAGTCGAAATCTTATCAACAGCTGCAAAACTGTGCGAGAATATCACATTGCAAGGTTTGCAGTAGGCGAATGACCAAGCCTTTCAAAGGCACTCAACGAGTGACCATCGAGGGATATCATTGGATATCTCTATCTATCAAGCAGGAGGTAATATTATCATTGGGCTCCCAAAATTTAAATGAGTAACGTGACATGACCCTTTGATTTGTCATCCGTAGCCTGGATTAACCTGCCTATTAAATTTAAAGTCTCTATCTCCACCCATGACTATGAAGATATGAAAGCCGAGAGAAAATGCGGAAAATGGAGTGGTTTGGGGTAGTTAGAGGTCACTCAAGGTCACTGAAAATAGCGCCATTCGATAGAGCGTATATGTGTTCAAATTATTCTTCCATAGTAACCATTTCTCTAGTTTCTGAGAATCAGCGAGATATTGGTTGAAAAATCGCCAATTGTTACCTACTCACCTCTATTTGGCGTCCCCATTGGGAGTAACCCCGTTGGAGTTTCGCCGAGATCTTTGGCATCAGAAAACTAAAGTACCTGGCTTTCGTACGGCGTTATTTGCGTGATCATACGTTTAGCCGTTTTGGCACAGTAGCGGCATGTGACGGACGGACAGACAGACACAAGACGACAGCATATAGCGCGCTAGCGTAGTGTTGCGCGGTAAAATGCATGTATAACAAAGTGGAGAGCGTAAAACGTAGAGTCAGACCAAAATAAATTAGCCCCGTACGGGACTGACGGTCGACTCTTTACAGCTGACGTTTCTGCCAACTTCAAAGTCACGTGACACAAAAAATAGAACAGTGAGTGAATGTTTTTTTTCTGGTAGTTAAACAGACTGTTGTGTTGTTGTGTTGTTAAGTGTAAGACGTTCGTTGCTGTTAGTGAGAGAATCGTATTTGCATAAGAGTTAAACAGTATCAGCAGCCACCTCTACCATCATTTCAACCATCCTTTTCCCCAACCATCCACTGGCCCCGTCCTTTCTTCACCTTCCACGGGGGAAAAGTTATCAGTCGCTTTATGCCCACTATCTGACGCAGTACACTTAAATAGCATCAACAATATACTGGTGAAATCTGATGCTACTTACATCTTCATCAGTTGTGGCTCGCCAGGAATTCGTGACAAATCTACACGGTGGTATAAGACGGGGGACTAGTTTTTTGGGCCACTGTATGTAACTGTATTGTGCTGCCACCACCTCTGAAGTCATGATTCATCATCACCTTATGGTGAAATGCAACCAGCACCGGCGCCAGCGGTGGAAAAAGGGGCCTGCCCCCACAAGAAAAATTGCCCTCTCTGGGGGCTGTGGCCAGGGGTTTTCCTAATGTATCGCTCGCTATGTGCCTCCTAAAACTCTCTTTGCCCCCCCCCCC
>Ga0209780_1003278_pt1 | contig 11988 bp, 5 predicted proteins | sample WorMetexBAHAMAS2_FD_187384 | JGI IMG/M metagenome (GOLD analysis project Ga0209780, IMG submission 187384) | Marine gutless worms symbiont microbial communities from Max Planck institute for Marine Microbiology, Germany - Inanidrilus exumae... | ecosystem: Host-associated > Annelida > Digestive... | reverse complement strand
CTGCTTCACGCGTCCCCAGGCAGCCAGCATGTCGCGCAGTTATTGTACCGTTTTTGGAACAGAAACCCAGCTAGAATTGTACCGCCAGGAAGGTTAATCAGCTTTTCACATTGTTTGCAGCAGAGTTAATCGTAAGTATCATGGTCATCAAGTATTTGTATGTAGATGGACAAAGCTCGGTGAAGTGGAATGAAACAGTTGGAGATTGGTACACTGTACGATACGATACGATATGATACAGTAGATTTACGTGCGCTCAAAAGCTGACGAGATGGCCAGCTTAATCTAGCGCACGGCCCAGAAACGAAAAATAATGAAAAAAAATAAAAGTCAAAAACCGAGTAGCTCAGAACGGTGCAGGCAAAAGTCCGTGTAGACAGTCCGGGAGGAAGAAGTGAAACTAAGGGGGTAGGATTTGTGAATGAGGTAGGTTTTAAGCTGGGAGTGAAAGAGAGATGGAGTTATAGATGTAAGAGTGGTGAATCAGAAGAGGAAGAAGTGATGGGTGAAGGAAAGGAACTGGTGCCAGAATTAGGTTTACGAAGAGACATAGGGAGCTGATTCCAGAGACAAGGTGAAGCATAATGGAAGGAGCGATCAGTTATTTTTAGAGAGGAAGATGAAGGTGGCCGAGCAAGAGTAACGACGGATGAAGAGCGAGTACTGCGAGGACATTGAGTGGAGATGAGCTTATGAAGGTATGGAGGTTGGGTAGTTGTGAGAACTTTGTAGGTAAGTGAGAGGAGCTTGTATTCGATGCGCTCAGTGATCCTGAGCCATTGAAGAGAGCGTAGGATAGAAGTGATATGTCATGACTTGGGAGCTTTCATGACAGTACGAGCAAGAGAGTTCTGGATCTGCTGGAGACGGGATAATTGAGACTTAGGGAGTTTATAGTAGAGAGAATTACAGTAATCAAGTGTGGAGTGAACGATAGAGGTAGCAATGGTACAGGCAGTTGACGAATCAAGGTATGGCCGTATACAGCGAAGTTGACGAATGTGATAGTAACAGGCTTTGGAGAGAGCAGTAATTTGTTCTGTAGCCTACACGTAAGCCGTCGCTGCTGCATTAGTTTCGAGCGTTGTATGCGATAGTAAAGAGCAATACACGCCGATGTTTTGGCTAGGTTCACTGTATTGACTGGAGTGAGACAAGGATGCATTTCGTCACCTGTGTCATTTGTTATTTTAATAGACTGGATCATAAAGAATGCACTGACAGGGTTGGATGTGGGTTTGGAATGGATGAACAACAGCAAGTTATGCGACCTAGACTACGCATATGATATTGTACTGCTGAAAACTTCAGTCAGCGGGATGCAGCTAATGACAGAAGCGGTAGAAAATGAAGGCAAAAAGGTTGGACTGTACATGAATGTTGGAAAATGCAATGTCTTGTTTTCAAATGATTGGAGAGATGATACAGAAATAAAGATAGGAAGCTCAGCAGTTGAGAGACAGTTGAAGATATCTGCTGTTTGGGCGGCTTTTTGATGAGCAACAGCAGCTGTGACAAAGACTGCCAAACGAAAATTGGCAAAGCTACCAGTGTGTTTGAAAGACTGAAGCCTGTCTAGAAGATGGAAGAATAAATATATCAGTCTGGCTCTCAAAGTAAGGTTATATGAGATGTCAACGAAGCTCTACAGTGAAGAATTATAGTCTCTGTCTGTCACACAAAATAAGAAGAAGTTGGAAGCAGCACACAAGAAGTTCCAACGACACATACTGGGCATCTCATGGAGGGACAAAGTACGAAATGAGGAAGTCAGGGAGAAGACGGCACTGCAGACATTAAGTCTTACCATCAAAGAAAGAAGTCTCCAATGGTTAGGACACATCTTGCGGATGGATGATAGTAGATTGCCAAAACAGGTCATATATTGGGATGCAAACAACACAAAGTGAAGGCCGGGAAGACCCAGAAAGAACAGGATGACGCAAGGCAAGGCATCGTAAGTCTTAAGTTACATTGAACATTTTAGGAGACAGGAATAAACATCATCTGTAATGTTACCATTAGATGTAGTTATCATAATGAATAATAAATTACGGCCCGTTTTTCGGGTTACACTAGTTATTGCATCAGCGTATCGGCGTTCTAACCGTAGTATCTAAACCATAACCCTATGTATGAAATTTGGCATGTAGGTAGAGGTCGATGAGTGATGCACGACAGTATGCAGTGTGACGCGATTTAAGGTCAAGGTCACAAGCCCTTCAAAGTTGGAAATCTGGCCGTTTTCAACAGCTATCTTCTCCGTCAATTACAATGGGAGCTGGCAACTGACCACAGATTCTTAAACTAGGACACAGTGTCTAAATTTGATGTGGCCGGATTTTTGATATTCGGCCTAGTTTTTGTGACACGTGACCTTAAATTGCCAGAAATGTCAGTTGCGAAGAGTCGACCGTAGACAACTTGTTCTCTGTTACATTTTTAGGCATTGTTATGTGTTGTTGCATAATTCTGTCTTTGGAGATGATGGTATTTTCTATTAAGCATTGTCTGTGCAACTGCTGGTAAATTACACAAATGTCACATTTGTAGTTTCAGTGAAGCTGATATTTGAAAGGCAATGGACGAATTTGCTATTGACCTTGATAAAGTTCTTGATGAATTTGAAGAAACTGAAGGTATACTTTTACTTCATCTATTACCTTGTAAGGTAGCATGTTTATAGTTATGCCCTGTAAAAGTTGCAATGCGTTGCCATTGATGTGACTTATTATGCTGTCAATTTGCAAAGTCTTAGATTTGTGTAAAAGAGGTCATGTATCTATCTAGATACTAACACCACCAACACCTGACAAATTTTTACACCGAACCAACAGGTGACTAGTTATTGCCACCTTTGATAAATAATTTGATGTTTTTGTATATAAGGATAGCATTTCGTACAAGTGACATAACTGAAATGTAGCACATATTGCTATGTTACACCGCTGCAGACAGCTTTTCATTGCAAAATATAACTGATGAAATGCTACTATGTTGGCAATGTATGTGTTGCTTGGTTATTGTAGGCTGCCAGACAGTGTGTGATGGGGCCAAGCATGGTGTCTTACTGGAACCAAGAGATACGGAGCTTGACCTGTCTGAAGCAGACTTTGCTCCAGCACATTGTGCTGTTTTGTTGAAGTCATGCATGGCAAATGGTAATGAACCGGACACTCAGGCCTTCAATACGGCAGTTTCTGATTCCACTGTTCCACCGTGTAATGAGCATCATGTAGTTGATAGTGGAACGCATAGCAGTCTTACGCATGTGACTTGTGATGGCATACAGAATGGTGAAGCCAGTGACACTGCATCGGTTCAGTATGATGCCATCGGTTTGCCTCTGTGTACAGAAAACCTAGCTGCATCTAACTGCTATGGTACATTAACTGCTGATAATGACATCTTGGTGCAGCATAATACAGAAGCAGCAGAGGAGCTTAGCACTGACTGTGATGTTGGTACTGGAAGACACGATGTGGATGGTGGTCTGATGACGTCAGGAACAATCAATGCCTCCACTTCCATCTCAGCTTGTGGCGGACAAGATGTTACTGGACCTAGCGATGAATCGAGCACTTGTCTCATGTCAGACAAGAATATTACTGGTGAAGAAAGTGGTGCAGTCGATCCTGTAATTGCTGATCATGGGAATATAGTTAGTAGTACCGAGCCATTTAATGGTGGTAATTTAGTGGGTGAAACCAGCAGTGATATTGAGTTGAATGAGCAGAATACCAGAAACATGCAGTTGGACATTGATGATGCTCCGGAGGTTGTTGCTGAATGCTATGACTTGTCTGTCTCTTGCGATGACATCGGGTCGCCAACTGCACCGACTGTCGGGGAGATACAGGGAGAGATGCAAGTACTGCTGCAGCCAGGAGAGTCACTGACAGTGGATGATATCAAAAGGTTTGAGGTAGAGGATGGAGAATTACATTTTGTCAGAGAGACACAGGTAGCAAGAGAAGAGTCGGTGACCCTCGACCTTCCACAGGATGTGGAAGAGTTAGACGATGGCGAAGATGAAGTTGATAAAATTGTGTCTTGCAGTGTGCAAAGTCATTCAGCAAAAGCCACAGAGAGGAGCGTTGATGCTGAAGCTGTTTGTCCTGACCATTCACCAGAAAACGCGAGCAATTTAACTGCCAATGTTGCGTCGTGTAGTGAGTCTTCCTGGCTCGAAGCAGAAGGTGCTGAGACGTGTGGTGTTGATCGCGTTGAGAGAATTACCACCAACGACGTAGCCAAGTGCTGGGTGGTGGTTAAACTTGACAGTTGCAGTGACGTGGTTAATGTCGATGAGGACTTGTCTCATGCAGCATGTGGTTTGGAGTCGGATCATGTGACTAGTGTTAATGATGCAATGGATATGAATGAAGTGGCTGTTTGTACCATGGCACAGGTACTGTGTGAAACAGGCAGTGGTGGTACTGATGCTGTAACTAACAGTGCTCTGCTGCAGTCAGATGCACAGTCTCCAGTTGACACTGAATGTCATACAGCTTCACTGCCAGTCCCTGCATTGTTAGGTGTCAGTACTGCTGCAGCCGAGACTGCTGTTTCATTGCTGGACGAAAAACTTGCAGACATTGCAGACAGAATGTATGATGTACCTGCAGCTGGAAGCGAGAATCAGGTTGATAGTTCCGAGACATTGCAGCAGAAACATGTTTCTGAAGAGTCTTATCTGTCACATGAGTCTGAGCTGTCAGACATTATACAATCAGATAACGAGCCTTCATCATTGAATGATGTTGGTGATGCACAGGATGTTGAATCATGCCAGAAAGAAAGTGCTTATGATGACAGTAACAATTGGCCAGTTGTCAGTGATGCTGTTACCATGGATACCGAGCTGGTTGCTGACTATGAACGGTTACCAGTTGAAGCAGATAACGATGTTCAACTGAATGGTGATATGTCAGATGTTGCAGTGATAAAGGTTAATGCCAAAGTGCCTTGTTACACTGCATCATCGACTGAGCCACCTCTGCACCACTTGGATTTCTCAACATCAAGTAGTAGGGAGGAAGAGCAAGATAGATGTGGCCTTAACGATACTGTGATGCCAAGTGAACTAGCAGGGTTCAGAGACACTCTCATTGGAGAGTCAATGGCTGTTGACACCAGTCCGTTCAGTGAACATACTAGCAACAGCATAGCTGTTGGTGTCAAAGATAATGAAAGAGATTGGACAGATGTTGATGCAGTGGCAATGACTCGAACCCAGTCGACTGATGATTTGCCAGTACAGGATCAAGATCAGACAGGGGTCAGGCGGCAGTTGGACGAAGGCCGGCCAGGCATGAAGATGCAGTCGGATGAAGATGCTGAGAGGTGGTTTGAGGAGCAGTTTGCAGCGTGCGAGGCTTTCGACGTCGACGAATTTGTCAGCGCAGCGTGGACTGAGTTTCATCCAGACATGACAGATTCGGCACCTGCTGTCGGGAGAATTCATGACGAGATGCTTGAGCAACATCCCGCTGCTGCTGCTGCTGCTGCTAGTAATGATAGTGATACTGGTCAGTGTAAAGCTACTGAGGTTGAAAGTGCAGATGCATGGCATCACATAAAAAACGAGGCAGTTGCAGCTAGTGCTGTAGATGACTTGATGAATACACCATCTAGTGAACTCTCGCAGTTTGTGGATAGTGAAATGGATGCAGTACCGTCTTGCATTTCTTCATCAACTATTCAGTATGGCGAGCCGTCAGCACCAGGTAACACAGTTATTTATAGAGTTAGTCTCTGTCTAGGGTAGTGTTCAAAAGCCCCTCACAGCCAGTATTCATGTATTGGATTGAGTCTCACCTTACCCCGCACTAACATTGTTCACATCTCGTCTTAATAATCACCTTTTTAGGTCGACTCGGAGAAAGTTGGTCTCAAATGTCCATCCTTACTTCCATCTGTCTGTCCACAAAAAAGTTTCTTTGATTTCAGTGAAACTAGGTATGTAGGTAGAGGACTAGAGGTCGATGAGTGATGCATGACAATATGCAGTATGACCCGATCCAAGGTCAAGGTCACAAGCCCTTGAAAGTCGGAAAATTGGCCATTTTCAAATGCTATCTTCTCCCCAGTTTATAATGGGGGCTGGCAAATGACCACGGATTCTTAAATTAGGGAGCAATACCTGCCGCTCATCGGGCCGGATTTTTGATTTTTTCCTAGTTTTTGTCTCACGTGACTTTGAAGCTGGCTGTAAGTAGGAGTCGACCACCAGTCCCATACGAGGCTAATTTTTGATGTGGCACACAGTGTCAACTGCTGACAGAGACGCTGAGTTTATGTCATTATGGTTGGATAGAAATGCATATGCTGTCATTACGATTATTATGTAATGCATTCTGTAGTGATGAGATTTGTTCAGTGTTTTGAAACTGCTGACTTGATGGTAAGAATGGAAACTTACCTATAGAAGTCTTGCGGTAATTCCAGAAATATTAGCAGATTAAGTGAGAATGAGAAAGCCAGTTATCACAGCAGCCATTTTTGTTTTGGTTTGTATGAGCCATTGTTGTGACCTCATTAAAAGAATTACTTACTGAAATAATTAGTTATAGAGGAGCACGCATAGTTTTTGTTTAACCAACCTTTTCTCTGGAGTTATGCGAGATTGGGCTTTGTCGCACAAAAGAGAAACTTTGGAGGATAATTAGAGCCAGTGGATGCTAGAAGGAACTCGAAACACTGACACTGGTTAAGGATATCATCCACTTGGCTGAGGGGCATGTAGTGTTATCGACAACGTTTTTTGTCATTGAGGTTTATTTCTGACACTTGTGGCTCAGTTCAGCGTTACATGTATATAACATGGAGCATTGCATGCTCGCTCTGCGATAGTTGAACCTATCGTATTGATGCATGTACAAAACTATGCAGGTAACCAAATAAAAAGTGAATGTTGCATAAAGTGCTCCTCGGGCTGACATGCAATGTGTTTGCATTATTCACACAACAGTTAACAACATTTCAACTGAGACAGAATGTCACGTGGGTCACTAGGTGATAGCTGAGTCTCTTGGTTGTTGTTGTTGTTGTTGTTGTTGTTACAAATGCAGAGATTTAAGTGACATTGTTACAAAAGTGTTACAATGGCACAAAAATGTTGTACGTTGTGATATAACATTTGCAGTTCAACCAAGTGCAGAGTCAGTGTCATCGTTTCACGAGGAGCAAGTTGCTGATAACTCATCGCCAACTTTGCAGTTTCCACTGTCCCCTCCGCCATATGTTGGGCCACCTGTCTGTGCCAATATCAACCTGCCAATCACACAGCTAGGTAAAATTGCACCAGTGTGGAGGCCGGACAGCGACACAGCTACCTGTATGCAGTGTGATATTGTGTTTACGTTCACGAGACGTCGCCATCACTGCCGTGCCTGTGGCAAGGTGTGTACATGTGATTAATAGCTACCTGTGCCTCTGGCAGGGTGCATACTAATTACTGTACGGTTTTATGAGACAGCATACGCATTAAATGTCCCTCAAGATGAACCAATATGCAGTTAAATTATAATCCTAATGTAATATCAGATGACTACAGTTAGGTTTGAGTGCGTTATCTGGTATTGACTGCAGTTATTGAAACTGGTGTTGCTATGGGTGGTCACGCTATTAAGTTGTGGCATTACGAATAATTGTTGCTTGACAGTTAAATGATGCTATTTTACGTTTAATTATCTGTCAGTTGCAGACTGGCCCACGATGCTCATCTTTTCTAAATTTTTTTATAATGCAAGTCAGCCATGAATCTGTTAATATGTGCTGTAAGACATGACATTTAATGTCTGTATTGTAGGTTTTCTGCAATAACTGTTGTAATTTAAAAGCAACATTGCCGATCGTTTATAATAAGGAAACTCGTGTCTGCTCAAAGTGCTACCAAGATCTTATTCGCGGTAAAACGTCTACGGCTACTTTCAGTTTTTGTTTAACGAGCCTTTTATTTTAAATTATCATCAGCAGGATGAATCAAGATCAGAACTGCATTTGTGGTTAGGGCAAATGTAGAGGAATTCAGTGTCAGATAGCGTTTTTACGTATTAAGTATATGAACTGTCAGTTGTCGCTTCATCCCCAGGATGTGTGCGAAGTATTGCAATCAATGCGTCTGTATGTATGGATGTCTGCCTGTACTCTCACATACCTTGCACCGTATGGGCTCTTGTAGTAATGCACCCTAATTAATTTGTTGATTTTGGCGCTGTATAAATTGTTTGTTTGTTTACTCACCTTCCTTCCTTACATTCTTCATTCCTTACTTTTTTCTTTCCTTATACTTCCTGCCTTACATATTTGCTTCGTTAGTTATTTACTTCCTGACTTAAATCTGTCTCCTTCCAGAATAGACCCATTCCATTTCCAGGCTGGAGGTTGTAGGAGGTACCAAATATGGCTTTTGTGTTAAGGCCGATATTTAGGCAAACTCTTGAAAATTGCTGAAAGTAACTGCAGTATGTGCATCGTTGTGTTATGTTACAACTAGCTGATGTAGTCACTAGGTGTGACTTGTCACGTATTGGGGGTTGTTGGTGGATGTATGAATTCTAGCTCAGATCTATGAACGCAGCCATGCAGAAATGACTAGTCCGCACGAATATTATGCCGCAGTTGGTGCACAGCCCACGCCGTTGATTGGTGCTGAAGGTGGTACTCAGCCTGCAATGATGCCAACCGGAGTGCTGCGGAAACGAGGTCTGTCTCTTTCTTTGTCACTTACTTTCTGACAGTGTCTGCTAGGTTTGTATGCATTTTGATTCCAATGTTGCAACATCTAGAACAACAGAAGATGTATGTTAAATTAGGTTATTGACAGATATTATCTGGCATGGACATTATCTATCATGGGTCTGTCCCCCTCCCTCCAATAAACAGCATCTGAGCTGTGGTGCTTGTTAGGAGGACAAGAGGGAAGATAATCAGAATTGCTCTGTGCTGTGTTGTGTATGACAGTTGTGCACAACGATATGCACACACGTGCGCAGTTCTTACATTTTTGCATGTTAGTTAGGTTTAGATTTCGTTTTGTGCATTTATTTATGTTTTTTGTCTTTTGTGTGTTTATTCATGATAGCTTAGGTCATTTTGTATGGCTTACTTTCCTTTTTTGTGTTGGGTTTAGTTTCTTCAGTACTTAGCCAAGAGATTGCCTATGAAGAACGTCTCCGAAATGACCTATTTTGTGTCAAGTGGGACATAAAACCTTAACTCAGTCAAGCATGGTGGTCTAACAGTTGGGGTGTTGAACTTGCAGTTGAGAGGTCAGAGTTTGCAAGTAGTCCATGACTTGATTGGCAAGGATGGCATCAGTTTTGGCTGTGTCACTCTTAATGCATTCGCTAGTTGTGTATTGTTTGGCATACGTCACAGGTTCTGTGCGGTCAACAGTAGAACCAAAGCAGGTGATGTTTTCTGATGGTATCCGGCCTGGTGGGGACTTGACTGAGTTAGACGGAACTGAAGCTGCTGCTGCTGCAGTCCAGCCGGCCAGCCGTAGAGCAAAGAAAGTGGACAAGTCAGGTCTGCTGGATAGTGTCTTCTAGACAGTGCAGTATTGTACCATACTAAACGTGGCAAACATGCTTTCTTATTTATATGCTTGGATTTGCTGCTAGATTTCTAACAAAGTGTGCACTAGTTTGTAAGTCGAGATGGCCTGTGCCCAATGCATAGATGCGGCCTGTGGCTGCAGATGTCACACTTAGCCTGGTCTGTGTGTCTGTATGTATGTGTGTCTATGCGTGTGTTGGTCACATGGGTGAGCTGTGCAAAAACGGTTGAAATGATGCCGTTCAGGGACTGACTCTTGCATGTCCAAGGAACCATGCATTAGATTGGGTCCAGATCCTCCCCACTCAAAGGGGCACTTTTGAAACGTGACGTGCCAGCCATTGTAGTGTACATATGCATGCGTGCATTGTGCATTGTTCACCTGCTGCCACATGTGGCACACAAATACATTTGCCGCTATGAAGGATGACAAGACGGTGATACCAAATGCTTTTGATACTTGTTACATATAATTCTCATCACGTAATTGTTCGCAGAGTGATTTTATTTGGTGGAAATAATGTGTTTCAGCTGCAGCCAAGACCCGAGCATTGCTTCAGTCAAAGAAAGCTGCAGTGTCTAACCTTGTTCCTAATGATGGCTTTCCTCCTGTGCTTACCACACCTCTTGGCTCAACAGGTCTGCTCTAGTTTGTGTGTTACTTTATTATTTGACAAGAACTGATGGAATGGTAATGTATTTTTAGGTCGACTCTTATTTTTTCTGAAAAAAGTCTATTAATTATATCCACTGCTGTCATTCCACTATGTTGTCTGCCTTCTATCTAACGGAAACATCTGAGCAATAATGACTGTACAAAAGATACGGGGATGATGATCTGAACTTTGCTGTGCTGTGTTGTGTACCAGAGTTGTTCAAAATAATGTTCACACTTATTATAGCTCTTTGTTAGTTTTAGTTTAAGAATTATATATATTGCTGCTTTAATTTGGGACAATTTATTTACGTTTGGGTTAGTTTTCTGTGTAGTTTTCTCGAGTTTGGTTGTTACCATCAGTGGTTACCAGGAAAGACTGGACTGTTTTGTGTGTCGAGAGGGTTTTTAAACACTGCCGAGTCACTCGGAACTGATGTTGGTTAGGCTCGTGATGCTTGTTGAAGTAGTCGAGTGCCAACTGTGCTGCTGATGGATGTGTGTAGAGTTTTCTGTACATGAAAACCCGTCGTCACAATACGTTCTGGAACATATTCAGAAAGGTGCATGTGCAGTAGATCACTCAATGCGTGCTTCTGTCTTGCTCGCCTCCGTATCACTGCTCCAACTGTCAGTTTCTGTTTCATTGGCTTGGCCTGCTGTTCTGAACAATTTTATTCACCTTGAGAGGTAACATACAATAATACAGAACAATATAAACAAAAACAAGACAGAACAGAAAAGAGACGCCACGCAATGTGCACAATATGACGAAAATGATGACGATGATTGCAGAAACTGCCAAGTAGCACACAATAAAGCTAAGTATATGAAATGATATTAATTTCTGTAGTTACTCTTGAGTTGGACTGAATCTCTCAGTGTGAGTAACTAGGCTTGACGTCTTTCCAACACACTTATATTACACTTTCCAACTTACTTCACCTTTATTATACACACTTGTGTTACTGATGTATACCATAAAACTTTTAGTAGAAGCCCCCGGCTTCTACTAGAACAACTGACCTGTATTAGAGACCCAGCTTGTATTCGAGACCCAGCTCCTGCTCCTGTTAGAACATTGCCAACTTGTCATAGCAGTGTTGTTGTTGTGTTCTGGTATTTACGACATAGTGCATTATTTTTACCGATGTATGAACACAGCATAACACTTCAACATTGTTTGAACGTTACCGGTAGTTCATGTAGGCCTACCGATGACTGCGATAGCTAAGTCCACTGCCAGGTATTACCAGTAACAGCCTTACCAGGTATAGGTACTTAAACATACCGTAACGGTTAAGATGGTTCTGTGTGCATACCCGGCTAGTATTAGAGACCCGGCTTGTATTTGACACCTGGCTTCTATTAGAACAACTGAGAAGACCCCCGGCCAGTATGTTGAAACATTGTCAGTCAGTTGACACCTGTAACTCTGTCAGTCTGATTTTCAGGCACACATTAACTATTCATTCATATACTTACATACTTAGAAAATAATCGTGTAGAATAGACCCAAGGCATGCACTAGTAGAAGACAATATTTGAGCTATGTTTGTTAATGCTAATGTCACTCTGTGTTGTTACAGCTGATGTGTCAACTCCAGTCGTTTTTGTTATCAGCAGAAATCTTCTTGTATTTGTTCGTGTCGTTACTTGTAAGTTCTGTCCATTCTCTGTGTACTGCTTATTGCTATTTTCTAATTTTTTTTGTCAAATCACAATTTAATATAAACCTATATAACTATAACTCTGTCACATATTTCACC
>Ga0209780_1003277_pt1 | contig 11988 bp, 7 predicted proteins | sample WorMetexBAHAMAS2_FD_187384 | JGI IMG/M metagenome (GOLD analysis project Ga0209780, IMG submission 187384) | Marine gutless worms symbiont microbial communities from Max Planck institute for Marine Microbiology, Germany - Inanidrilus exumae... | ecosystem: Host-associated > Annelida > Digestive... | reverse complement strand
ACCTCTGGCCTCGGCCTCTGGCCCTCAAAACCATAATCCGCCACTGCATTCCACTCGACATATAACAGGTCATCAGATAATGAACGAAGAAAGACGATTTATGGTACCTCCGTGTGGGGACGAATAAAGACAAAATAAGAACTCAAAAATTAAAAGTGCACATTTTACCAAATAAAACCGAAAAGGAAACCAATTTCAAAAACTAAAACTAAGCAGGACTAGAAGAACATTGCTGTATGGCCACATGGTCAATTAGCACTTGCTGACATCAAAGTGACGGTCAAATGGATTCACGAAGATGTTACAGGAGTCGAGTCGGTGTTTGTTGCGGAGACTGATGCTGACGGGGTTGATGCTGACGCTGCGGAGGAACGTCGTCGATGAGAAATGATCTCGTTCCAGATACGGCAACAAGCACCGCCTCTGAAACCAGACAGTCCACATTTCAACCAGAGTGTCTGTCCATCAGCGCCTCCGACTCGAGCATGCTTGAAATTGTGCGCTATACAAACTGTGTAATAATAATAATAATAATAATAACATGGCAAAACGTCACATCTCTACCGCAAACACATCACAGATGCAAATAATGTGAACAAGTGGTCTAAGAATTTTGACGAAAGGCTGCATTGCCGTCTTGTCACCCCTCACAGTGGCAAATGAAATAATGTGAACAAGTGGTCTAAGAATTTTGACGAAAGGCTGCATTGCCGTCTTGTCACCCCTCACAGTGGCAAATGGATTCATCTGACCTTGACCCCATCTAGGATATGGTTCCTTGGGCCCAAGAGTCAGCCCCGTAAAAAGGGCATCTTGATCAGCGGCGGTTATAGGAACTTTCATTTGGGTAGGCCAGTCAAAGGCCAAGCACATTTTGGGTATGACAACAGAAATGGTGTACGTGGGGATCATGGGGATGACCCGCACCATTTGGTTAGGCCAGGAACGAGTTCGGGTAGGCCACGGCCTACCCGGCCTAACAGCTAGAACCGCCTCTGATCTCAGTCGTTTTTTTCATTTTTGCATACACCAAAGCAGACTTCCAATGCTTTTGAATGTGGCGGACAACCCATAAAAATGCTCCTTCCCTTTGGGATATGTGTCAAAGTGCCAATAAAACCAGATAGGTCTTGCGCATTTGTGTTAAATCTGGACACAAGTAATTGTTGTTGTTATGGACTATGTAGCATAGTGCAGTTGTTGTATATTGTTTTCTTTGTATTATGGCACTTCAAAAAGTGTGGCTGTGTATCTGTTCGTCTACATATCTATCTATCACACCGTTCTGATCCACGGGACCAGAAAGAAACATGGGAACAATGGTGGCATTAGACAGCCAACATAAAGATATGACATCATTTCCATCTTCAGTGACTGCCAGGATGACGACACAAAAATGGACAAAGAAACACTATTCCAGTCTCTGTGCCGCTGCACGTGAGGTGAGGTTACTGGCGGATTGATTGCTTTGTTGTATAATTATTTGCTGCTTTTTATTGTGTGTTTGTTTGTACTTCTGCCGACACAGCGAAATAAATAGAAAGTGTTCAAACCTAAGGCCAAGTCGGTAAAGGTCTTCCCTTGACACAGTGTTGAGTAGCAGGTCTTTTGTGAACTGTTCTTCAGTCAACTGCAACGTCACATTCCACAAAATAACATCGACCATCAGTCGACTGCTGTATCAAAGCAACTTCGTCTTCTTCATAGTAACAGCACTACTTCTGGCTACTGATGAATAACATTAAAATGACAGACGACACTTTGTTACGCACCATTCCACCAGATAAGGGGTTCTTCATCACGGGAATTCCTTCCAGGGAATTTCATGGCCATTATAGTTAAATAACCATTGTAATTAAATAACAAAATGATGACCACGATCAAAGGACACATTGCAATTTGCCAAAATGTAAATTATCCAGCAGAGTTGTTAATATTTACCTAACTTAGCTATCACGGCACCATCTGTGACTGCACTAAAAACCAAAGAGACAAATTTCGGAAGTAACAAGGTTGAATGCAGCCTATAATCATAAAGATAGATAGTAAGTATGTAACAAATAAAAGGTGCAGATGTTCTTTGTTAATTACTGTAGCACTGACGTCACCATTAAACTCGCAAATGTGCTCCAGCGGGACTTCTAAGCAAGTAGCTGAAGGAAGGGGCTTCCTGACATTGGCAAAAACTCTACTACAGACTCTACTGCACACTGTCACGAAATGAGTCACCAGATTAACCATTTAGTCTACAACAACATCCAATGTTAGCTGTTTATTGGTGACACATGACATGTCACATCAGGGTGATGGTATTGCAACAAAATGTCACTGTGGAGGAGACTTTCACAAGACATTTTTGTTTGCTTGTCTTGACAATTAGTTATGTAGATAATTGTATTGGCAGTTAGGCTACCAGACTGCTATTTCTGCCACGACAGTGCATTTGTGGCCCTTTGGGCGATCTTCTGCTTTACAAATGTCCTTAGTAATAATAATAATAATGATAACGTCACATTCATACGACAAAATTCAAACCGGAAAGACGCACCTTGTCGGCGACATCGCTATCTATTCCTATGCTGCTCAGCCACTCAGTGAGATCTGCATCAGTACCCGCATCACACTCTGCAACATCAACACACAAGCCTTCGTTTCCCTGAGTTGATCCAGGTGGAAACAGGATCCCCAAACAGAGCCATTGGGATGCGCTATACAAATCAACGTATACTTTACTTTATCCGTGGTGGCCCTGTGCCCGTCCATCCGTCACATGCCGGTATTGTTCGCAAATGGCTGCATGCATCAAGCTCACGTTTTGCCATATATGCTACCATCGACTTTTCCTACATTATGTTGGAAAGGAATTTGGCTATCTCCAAAAATAAGAGTACTTCCCTCTAGAACATTGTCCCACAGTCTGGATTTATTTCACAACTACACCCTGTGACTGTCACACGTGTTGTCAACTCAGGTGGACGCTGAGAGTGATAAACTGGCAACAGTCATCGGTCACCAGTTTATCACACTGACCCACTTTGTGCACAACATGATGAGCAGCACGTCACTCGGGTTTGTCGGTGGCAGCTGAGACTTGTTGTTGAAGTCAAGTGATTAATGAACCTCCAACAACCATTGAAAATCAAGTGACTCCTCAGGGAGGGGAGCAGAGGGGATGACATCTTTTAACTGTGCTGCAAGAGAATTACATACACTGTAATCTTCACAACTTCACAATTTTTTGGCCCTTGAATCACAATCTTTCACACCTGCATCTTCTGGAGGATGCATAAACATGGACGTATTAGAATTAACCCCATACGGAACTGACGGTCGACTCTTCGCAACTGACATTTGTGCCAAGTTCAAAGTCACGTGACACAAAAAAACTAGGACAAATATCAAATATCTGGCCTGGTCTAATTTAGATATTGTGCAGTAGTTTAATAATCTGTGGTTAGTTGTCCGCTCCCTTTGTAATTGGCGGAGAAGATAGCTTTTGAAAACTGCCAGATTTCCAACTTTGAAGGGCTCATGACCTTGACCTAGGATCGGGCCATATTCCATACCGTCGTGCATCACTCATCGACCTCTACCTACACGCCAAATTTCATTGAAATCAAAGAAACTTTTTGTTGACGTACGGACGTGTGGACGGATTCACGGACGGACATTTGAGACCGGCTTTATTAGATCGACTCTGTCAAAAAGTTGACCAACAATCAAACGCACTTGATTGAAATGCTCTCACGAAAGACACCGATGGTAAGTGTCAAAAGCCGAGATAAACTTACGCAGCTGAACAATAGGCACGAAGCTGCCGCGCCGCGTGGCGTCCCAGATGTGCAACGAACGCCTGCCGACAACCAGACAGACCACACCTTCAGTAGCTGCCTCAGCCAGCAGTGCTTAGTGGTGTCAGCATTGGGCACACCAACCAAATTACCCTACATCAAGCCTGGTCAGTACTGGAATGGGTCGACCATTTGCAGCGTATACCATCTTGGTATGTAAGCGGACACCCAAGCCAACTCAGCCTTCTATCCTCAGTGGAATGGAAAATGAGTATTGGCCAAATCTAGGGTTTTATTTAAGTTCTTTACTTAATGAAGATAGTGACAATAATTATTACCGATAATAATCAGTAAAAATGTTAACGTTTAAATTTATTGCTAATTAACTGTTATTCACTCAGGTGGTGCTTTGATGCTATCACTGAAAGCAGCTATCCCCTCGGTGCTCTGAAACTAGTGGCTTGCTAACAGCTCTCTAGTAACTGTCAAAATGTTTTCCTGTGGGAGATCATTTCTTTGGGGGGGGGGGGAACTACAACAGCTTTCATGATTGTACATTTATTTCTGGTGGTTCAACAGTGCGTAAGTCACTACTGCAAAACAATATGCACAATTAAACTATTTTAAACTCAATTTCGACGTAATCTCGTTGTTTCTATTTCGCTGCATAAAAGGTGTCACACGTAACTACATAAACCAACAGTAACACGTACTTTACTAACATGAACATTGCAATGTGCTCTCAGTAAAGTGGACAGGACAGGAAAAAGTAAAGCAGCATAATTTTTATGTACAACCCACCCACCAGCGGTGAAAGCCAAGTCGATGCTAATTGCTATAAACTGTTTACTTTACTTTACTAAATTTAAGATAATTTGCAATTTATATGCAACACAAACTGCTACGTAAATGCAGTTAGCGACAACATCAATAAAAACTCTAGTGTCGATTCCTTAATGGAATGTGTTAGATTCCATCACAAACGGCGGAGAGAGAAAATGTGCAGAGACAAAATACTACTGTTCCTTGCCACCTGCACCAACGGTAGTCGCAGGGGTAAGGTTGTTACTGCCACCTGTCTGTCTGTTTTTCAACATGATATCTCAAAAACCGATGCAGCATGGAGCAGCAAACTCAACATACAAATGTTCCATAGCGAGTCCTGAAAACCGCTTTATTTTGGGGTCATACGGTCAAAGGTCACAAGTGAACCGGCATGGGTCCTTGCACTCTTCTGAGTGCTGGCTTCTAGTTATTATATGCAATGAGAAATTAACACACTCCTCTCTTCTGTTCATAATACTTTCTCCTGATATGTAAATAGGTAATCTAATTAGTTACGTCACATTACAATTACTTATGCCAGTAAGTAACGACAATCGCTGTATGACTAGGTCACTTGCCGAAGATGGTCGGTCTGCTGTTGCTTATCGTCAATTGCATGCTTTAGCACGTCCTGGAATGCAAGCTGTGAATCAACCAGCTTCTGTAACAACCTTCAAATCACCCACAATCACAGCCGACTAGTCACATCCAATCGTCGACTAAATTACTCTTATTCCAAACTCGACAACAAAAAAGATAACAGGCTACAATGTATCAAAAGATTAATGCTATTTGCTATATATCTGTGCCCTGTGTAGGCCGAGGGGCTATAAGAATAGACACAATTCTTTTCCATATGTGTGCCATGTAGTACCAAAGTAACCCAAACCGATTATCAGTGTTTCCATTCGAAACCAAATGCTAACAACAAGGAATTGTCTGTGATTAAAAATTATGCCTCAAATGCACAAAGGCAAGCTATCAGGTCAAAATAAACAGCACATCAAAGGTTCACTCATTAAACAAATAAATATCCAAAGCAATTTGGAAAAACACCTGAATTTTCACATCTCATGGCTGCAAATGATCTTGACCGCATCTAATGCATGATTCCTTGGACCCACAGGAGTCAGCCCCGAAATGGCATCTCCATCAGTTTAGCCATTCTGGCACAGCTCACCCGTGTGACCAACACAAATGGACATAGACCATGCTACGTGCGGCATCAGTATCAAACGGCCGCAACTATGCACCGCGTGCATGTGACGTGGCCTTAAAAACCCAATCTGCACATTCATTACACTCTATTAATAAAGTTTCGGACAACTTGTAAGGTCACACGCAGTGCAAACATCATCAACAACTCATTCGCTTTAGTCTTTTAATCAGCTTGCTTACTTCTTGTTTTCATCTTCCAGGTCTCGGAGCTGGTTACAGAGCTGTCGGTGTACGGAGCTGTCAGAACGTAATGTCGGAGCCACGAGACCACGGTGGGCGGAGTCAGTCGTCGATGCTCCGGAGGTTGACTCCTCCTCCGGGCCGTCCACGTGTCCGCCAGCTGTCAACACCATCGTCGATATTTGGCAACTCTTAATGTGCTGCAAGGTGACATGGGTCACAAGTCCTCCGCCCCCTGTTCTCGTAGTTATTAATAACTTCTACTGTGATCATGTGACTATAATTGTCACATATCAAGTGACCAATGTGTAATGGCAGATTCAAGCAAGGTCAGTCCATGTGTCTGTCTGTTTTGAAACCGGTCGTGGCGCAGCGTGGGAATGAAATTTATAAGTATGTGCAAAATGGAGTCAAAAGCAAGACTTTTCGGCCTCAGGGGATATACTGCAGACCCTCATTTTACAGGCGACTTTGCCCCTAACTTCCAAACAGGAGCTTTACTCCTGGTAGCCAGTTAGGGTTTGGTCCCATACACCCTAAATCAGCCCTTCCCTTCTTCAAATTTCTCGTTAAGTTGAACTGCATCTTCTGAAATCATATCCTTGACACTTGCAGAGCTGAGTTGTACAGACCGGATGTCTTTTAATAACAATCATGTAAAAGTACTGAAGCAATATATGTCCACACATTTCCATGAATCCTTGTTATCACCAACCACATTTGCATGCAGTGAGTTTCTTTAGTCTTAATACACTCTGTAACTGACACCTCCTTGACTTGTTTTACAGTCTATGCATCTCTGTCATACTATGCCTGCTGCATGGCTAAGTGATAAAAAAAGTATAAATTTAAAGTATTGTTAACTACAACTAAAGCTGAAAACATAACAGAACAACCTAATTACACACCAATAGGCAGTCGTTACCAGTGACCTAACAATTAACAGCAATTAACAGACGTAGAAACATACAAACTAAAAACTAAACAGAACTATTTAAGCATGATCCAGTCAGTGGCGATACAGGAAAGACAGACTTAGATAGTTTAGACATAAGGACATAAAAACGATTTAATGACTGGATCAAACACTGTACCACAATGGACACAAATGGAATGGGGCGGAGAGGGCGACTGAAGAACACGTGATGGGATGCCGCTAATGAGAATATGATAAATGTTCTGCTTTGTTGCAGCAGATGCACACGTTCAGGATAAAAGGTCAATCGGTAACCCCCATTTACCTGACACATTGGCGTTAAACCACTGTGCATGCGTGAGTGCACAGACTGAAGCCTAAAGGGGCTAGTGTAAAAGGTTTTGAAAGTAGCAGATGGCCAGCAATAAAACTATATTCTGACGCCTTTGGTGTATCAAAACCCACTGTGGACTTTAATTGACCTGTAAGACAGTTTTGTCAGTTTCCAAGGAACCTTCAGTTCTCCTTAGATGATGCCTAGCTATGTGACCTATCTCGCAGTATAGTTGCTGGAAAAGCAGATGTAAGGCAGCAACAACCCCTTCCATCAATAGTTCCATGGCAAATGAACTAATGGTGAGGCAGGCCAAGAATGATTTCAGTTTCATTCAGTGCTTTGAGACTGTTAGTTGGGACAACAAAAGGGCATCTGCCAAGTAAAACGTGTTCTACTTATCTCCTGACGTTCTCTTCTGGAGCAAGTAGCAGAAGAAACCAATACGCAGGGATGGGTGGCAGAGACCCAGCAAACCCAAGATGTACCAACAAATGGCTGTTAAGAATGGCGATGGTAACATCACTGCGCCATACAAAATGATAAGCAGATGAACAAAGCACCTGTACACTCGTCATCCTGCACGCCATTTTCATACCATAAATGCAACAGATCACTGATAGTCTCAGACTGCATTGCAGACTCCGCAACATTTGGCACCTCAAATGTTATCTCTGGGTAGTCCACCTCGGCATGCTCCTGCTTGATTCGTTTTGCAGCACGTTCAATCTCCCTGTCGGTATCTAAGATCATCTCGTGTTCGTCCTCATGATATGCCATCAAATGACGTTTCAATCCACTTATACTCTGCGCCTTCGGTAAGACGCTGCCAAGCGATAAAATATTCCCACACACTTTACACTGCGCTTTACCTCTGTCACTTTCCAACTTTTCAAAGAAGTTCCAGATCGGATTTACTCTACGACGATCTTTCTTGATGAACAGCTTGTGTTCGTCTTTATGATATGCCCTTAAGTGACTCATCAATCCATGTACGCTCTGCGCTTTCGGCTTGACGCTGCCGAGTGATAATGTCTTTCCGCATATTTTACACAGGGCTTTACTTCTGTCATTTTCCAGCTTCTCAAAAAAACTCCAGATTGGATTTAGTCTGCAACCCGACATTTTATGTTGATGCTGACTGCAGTATCACTTCCATACAACTGCATAAATCTGAACATACTAGAGCATTGAGACAAGCTGTTAAAGGTAATTTTAAATACAACTTGTTGCAAATTGGCATTAAAATGTCAGTCAAATAACAATAGAAAAGTTAACACTATAATTATAGTGGTAGAATGGTTGAGGCAGACTCTCTTTTGAATTTATGTTGGAAATTTTCACTCGAAATGGTATCTTCTTGGCTTAACTGGTCAGTCACAACTGCCATTTATAGTGTGCAGAATGCAGGATAAGCTATGCAGACAATGAATCGAGAAAAGGGCAGGAAGAGGGCGAAATGTTACTCATTATCCTCACTTAACATAAAATGATAATTATAATGGTAGAATGGTGATCTACCATTAATGCATACAAGTGCATAAATGACACAAATAGACTGTCACTACAAGGTTAACATTTGGATTTAGTCGTAGTTACTTCGATGACATTTTCCAACCGAGTCATCAGCTCATACTAAACAAAGTACATGTATAAGATTTACAAAATATATTATAGCTAGCAGTAGGGTTTGACGTCATATTTGTGTAGTACCATAGCACTATTTTGCTCCATTTTTTGATATCATTCAACGGAGATTGACAATGACGGGAACTGTAAAGTCAATAAAACCATATTTACTGGACCATGTTTACTTGTATAAACAGTGCTTGCATAGATACAGATGCACGTACGATGGCAGCTGCCGCAGTCTGCTCATATTGCTGTTTAGATCTTTATCATCTTTTGATCCTCGTAAACGTAGCGGCTGCACTACAACTGCCTTATCTTATATTGTCAATTTTGTCAGTAATAGTTGGCTGCGTGGCACAGTGGTAGGACCGGCGAACTTTCACGGACCCACGCTCGACCTGCAGCTGATGAGTAACCACTTATGTGGGTAAGCCGTCCGCTACAGGTCAGCCAACTAGGCCAACTCAGCCTTTCGGGGTCGATAAATTGAGTAGTAATCTACTTTATCGGATGCGTGCTGGTCGCGCCATCTGGTGAATGTTCACGAGGTTAGGCCGGTGCGGTTGATTAATCGCTGTGTCGTATTGTGGCAGCAGTTCAGCCGTGCTTAACCCTTCTGTACATAGTGCTGCCCTGCGTGGCGGCTGTTGTGTTTCCCGCCCTGCGTGGCGGATATTTGGGTTGTGTTGACTGCACGTTGTGTCTGCAGTCAAAAATAACGAAGATTATTATTACCAGCATAGGGCTAGAGTGAAGATTAGCGGTACGCATTGGAAATGCATTGAAAATTTCCGTGCAATGATTTCAATTCGTACCGATAATTGTATACTCACATAAGGGGGTTGGGTCTGGCCCCCTCTCCAGTAAAGAAAACCTTAAATAAATGGGCTAGTGTGAATATTAGCAATACGAATTGGAAAAGCATTGGAAATTCCCGTGCAATGTAATTCCAGTGCGCACCGCTAAAGTTAATGTCATGTGCCCCCCAGCATAGTACACCACCCTACGATCACGGTTAGGGTTAATGTTAGGATTACGGTTAGAATGGTGAACTATTCCGGCAGACCACACAATCATCATGATTGCGGGTAACTAACCAACCACAACCAGATACAGATCCACAACCCTGATCAAACACATCGGCGGTGTGAAGGAATGTAACAGCAATGTCAGACAAAACGCATATAATCGTTAGATTTTCGCATCAATACACTTCGCAGTTACGCAGATTTGGTATATATTATTAGACTATTCGCTAATTCCAGCTTGTCTCAATTTATGAAAACTTTAAAACTTAAAAACGAAACAAAACTTAACCACCATCTTGAAATAAATATTCTACGTATTCCAATACACGAATATAGTAAGTAATCAACTTGTCAACTTGGTCATTGGCTGCCAGTCAACTCGTCACACGACCAACTCGTCACATGTGACGTGTTGACCTTTTAATTAGCGAACGTGAACTCGCGTTCACGTTCGCTATATGCTATCGCCGTTCCGTCTGTCTGTCTGTAACGTACGTGCGCCCTACTCAGCCGGTTGACATTTTCGGCAATTTTTCTTCCCTGTTTGGTACCTTGGCCATCCGTTGACATCCACGGAAAATTTTACGGAGATCGTCCCAGGGGAACCCCTCCATCGGGGGTTTAAACGCAAAAGGGGTAGCAAAATATAACAATTTTCTAGCTTACGGAGGCCATATCTCACAAACGGTGCAACATAGGAGGTAAGTTTGTATTAATCACTAATAGGAAGTCGTATATGAGCTTTCGATTGGTACCACAATCGGTGACCTTGAATGACCTCGAACGGCGAAATGGCCCTTATTTTGCGTTATTTTCACCGAATTTGGAAGTTTCAGGGCGCATTGCGTAAAAGTGGTTGACAAAGCCATAACTATGGACAATTTACGATTACTGTGTCTAGTAGTTAACGTCTGCAGAGGGACCGTGTGACGCCCACGGTATACATTTTTATCAGATTCATAAATTCAAGACTTAATGCGCAGTACTTGCCTAGCTATCGTCTCGATAGAAAGTCGTATACGAGCTTTCGATTGGTACTAAAATCTGTGACCTTGAATGACCTTTAACGGCACAATGGCCTTTATTTTGCATTAATTTCACCGTATTTGGTAGTTTTTTTTTCCGGGGCGCATTATTGCGTAAAAGTGGTTGACAATTATCTCCTGATGAGTTCTTGTTTTACACAGCGCGTGACGAGTTGACTGTTAGTGGGACGAGTAGTTGGTTCCAGCTAACGTCAAAATAAGCTTACTCATGTGACGAGTTGACTGGCAGCTGTATAAAGGCCTATGCTATCGCCGTTCCGTCTGTCGTCTGTCTGCCTGTCGCCGTTCTAGTAGTAATCGTCTGCAGAGGGACCGCGTCGCGTTACAAATATTCTATAACTGCAAGACGAGTTCTTGTATTTTGTTCTAGTGCTCTGCTTGTAGGGTAGACGTCGGTGTGATAATAAAGATGCAATACTCAGTTACGATGTCTGCGACGAGTTGACTGTATGCTGAGCTGAGTTGACCGTGTGACGAGTTGGTCATGTGACGAGTTGACTGGCAGCCTGAGCCTGGTCATTCACCCCTAACTAACGGTATCCCAATCCCAAACCACCCCATCTTCGACATTTTGTATCGCCTTTCACGTCTTCATAGGCCTAGCAACTCAACTCAACAAGCCACCTCGAAAGGTGGCTCACAAGAGGAAAGAAGCCCACAAAAGCTTAATCATTTCCCCCGATTCTTTAGATCACAGTCAGGTCGCTTTTTAACTGTTGATAACGTACCACTGTGCAATATTGGCTCAGGCAATCTGTTCCATTCATCAATAACTCTTTCTAATGTCTATACAACTTAAATTCATGGCTGTTCTTAATATTCGTCGAATTTTACATGATAATTAATTCGGCTACGGCAAAATGCATCGTCTATGTCTCAGAATTTCTCAAATTCAAGGTAAGGAGAATGCACTCGAACTGATAACCACTCACAACTTTGCAACAATCAGTTATCTGAACTAAGCTCTAATACGCAGGCGAATGCAGGTCGTTATTTTGGCCAGTGCAAACATCTCATT
>Ga0209780_1003276_pt1 | contig 11990 bp, 11 predicted proteins | sample WorMetexBAHAMAS2_FD_187384 | JGI IMG/M metagenome (GOLD analysis project Ga0209780, IMG submission 187384) | Marine gutless worms symbiont microbial communities from Max Planck institute for Marine Microbiology, Germany - Inanidrilus exumae... | ecosystem: Host-associated > Annelida > Digestive... | reverse complement strand
CTAAAACAATTTGGTTAAAAGTGTGATTTTTGCCGTGTTTCCAGTATTTTCGCATTAGTCTACGCAAATAGGAATCTTTAATCCAAAGCGTGTCGTCTTTTAATTTAATAATCAATTCATTACGTTTTGGTTTGTCATCAATATTTCTATATAGGTGACGTTTAAGTTGTTCTTTAGCAGCTTCTCGGTTGGCTTTGATGTCAGCTAATGTGTCGTCAAGTGTGATTCTCCAGATGGTGTTGGGTAGATTTTTGATATGTTGGTTCGCCATCCAGTTGTTTCGTATTGGTCGGAAACTGGCGGAAAGCCCGCCTTGCGCCCCATAGTTACGCCATACTTCTGTGCGAATAGAGCCGCATAGTTTGGCGATTTGGTTTAGTGCGTCGTATTTAGCTTGGTTTAGATCATCGCTATAGATAATTCGGGTGACTTTTTTGGTTTTTTTCATTTTAATTTACTTTATAATAAATAATCATATCGTATATATGACGCATTACTAGAAACCATGTCAAGATTTTTTTTTACATTTTTTTTAATAAGCCAAAAATGTTGTTCAAATTGGGCAATAATGAGCAAGAGTGGTAAGTAAAATTAATACTAGACGATGCACCCCAATTATTACTCGTTGGTTTCCCACTGTGTGCGTAGTGGGAAAGGAAAACTGGCTGGCATTATTTGTTCATTCACGTAAACGTTTTTCAGCTAAATCGGCGGCTTCAGTGCCTGGATATGTTTCTATCACTTGTTGATAGATGGCGCGTGCCGTTGCATAGTCCTTCTTGTCAGAATAAATATCAGCTATTTTTAATAGTGCATCCGCCTGTTTTGGGCTGTTTGGATATTTTTCTAGTAGCTGACTGAAAGCGGTTAGGGCTAAGTTGATTTTGTTCTGCCTATAATACATTTCGGCCAGCCAATATTGAGCTTCATATGCTTTATGACTTTGTGGATATTGGTTTAAGAATTCTTTCAATTCGGTTATGGCGCTGTCATAGCGGCCAATTTGAACCAGTTCTAAGGCTTGTTGATAAGCTTGTGTTTCTTGATTATCTTCTTCAGCCGCAACCAAGTATTCTTGTGTTTTGGGCGGTTCACCTGGCCTTTTTTCTAAGCCTGTGTAATTTTCTATGGAGAGTTTTTTATCAGGGGCTTGTTGTAGTTCGTTTAAGCGATTGTCCAATACCAACTTCATTTGTTCCAATTGGTGGTTCAATTCTTCTATTTGGCCCTGTAAGCTTTGTAGATTTTTTTGCAGTTCAAGCATTTTTACACTTTGATCCAAGAGTGTTCGCCTGAACTGATTTAGTTGTTTTTTTTGCTCCAAAAATGAACGTGTTAATTGGGCGTTTTGTTGTTCTAGGTAGGATAAACGGGCGGGCAGCTCTGCTGCGTCTGCTAGTAGTGATGCTAGCATCAAGGTGCTGTTCAGTGTCAATATTAGGAGTTTTTTTGTAATTAACATTATGAAATCCTTGGTTTAAATATGTAGGAGTGCCATACGTACATCGCACTCCTGACGAACGTTATTAGTTAAGGATAGATTAATTCAACTCGGCGATTAAGTTGCCACGCTTCTTCGTTATGTTCTAGTGCAACTGGTTGTTCTTCACCGTAGCTTATGGTAGCTAATTGGTTTTCAAAAACACCTAAAATCAGCAATACTTCTTTGGCCGCCTCAGCGCGCCGTTCAGCTAGGGCTAAGTTGTATTCACGCGAGCCCCGCTCATCAGTATGCCCTTCTAGGCGGACATAGGCATTGGGATGGTTGATAATATAAGCTGCATGTTCTTCAAGTATGAGCTGAGCTTCAGAACTAATGGTGTTCTTGTCATAATCAAAATAGATGACCCGTATATCAGGGATGTCATTAGCACTGCCGTTAGTTTGCTGCTGGCTTCCTATTGGAACGCCATATGAGTCACAGGGCGGATTGGCACAAGGAATAGATTGTGTCGTTGTATCATCCTCCAAAATAGGGGGAGTGGTAGAGGTGGGGATTTGATGATCAGGGTTTTGTTTTTCTTCTATATTTTTGCTAGTTCGGCATCCAGTAAACACCATAACTATCGCTAATATTAGCACTAAATCACGCATTTTGATCATTGATAATGCTCCTTTTTTTTTTTGGGGTTTATCTTATTCTTTAGGCAACTTCTTGAAATAGGGCGACCAAGCCGGCTCTCGCACTTCTCCGCCCACGTCTTCTGCCAAGCGTTGACGTACCCGCCCGTCTATCGAGACTGCGGATAGGGAGGGTCCTGTGGTATAAAGAATCATGCTGCCATTGGGGGCGAAACTTGGGGATTCGTCCAAACGGGTTTGGGTCAATGTTTTTAATTGTTTGTTTTCTATATTTAATACTGCAATTTGGTATCCATTGCCGCCGTTATGGAGCAGTGCCAGTTTACGGCCATCGGGGGAAAAGCGTGGACGTGCGTTGTATTTGCCTTGAAAGGTTAAACGTCGTGCTTTGCCACCGTTAGTTGAAATGCGATAAATTTGTGGCTGTCCGCCACGATCTGAGGTAAATACTAGAGATTTGCCATCGGGTGACCATTCTGGTTCGGTGTCAATCGCAGGATTGCGAGTTAGGCGGGTTAAGGCGCGAGTTTGCAAATTCATGATATAGATTTCAGGGTTGCCATCTTTGGACAAAGTTAGCGCTAAACGTTTGCCATCTGGTGACCAGGCTGGGGCTGTATTGAGGCCAGGTTTGGCCGATATACGGGTGCGTTCGCCGGTGCTGATTTGTTGTATATAGACGGTCATTTGTTTGCTTTTTTGGTTTATGTCATAGGTAACATAGGCAATGCGTTGTCCGTCAGGAGACCAACTCGGTGATAAAATAGGTTGACCAGTTTTTAACATCAGGCGTGGATTGGCACCGTCTGCGTCGGCAACGTAGAGGTGAGATTGCTTGTTTTTGCCTTGACGTTGCAGGGTGACATAAGCAATTCGGGTGCTAAAGACTCCTCGTTCTCCCGTCAGTGTTTGATAAATTTCATCACTGATTTGGTGTGCTGCTTCCCGTAGTGCTTGTTGTTTGGCGGTGTAGCGGAATCCGGTTATAGCTTGGCGTTTCACTACATCAATTAATTCAAATTCAATTGTGTAGCCGCCCCCAGCTTGGTTGGCAATACGTCCTATCACCAAATGTGGCATTCCAACTGCTTGCCAAACTGAATAATTGATTTGATTGGATTCATATGGTTGTTCCGGTAAGTCGTGTACTGGCATGATGGCAAAACGTCCGCTACGATGGAGATCATCGGAGACAATTTGAGCGATGTCTTGAGGTGGGGTTGGTATCCTTGTTTGAAAAGGAACAATGGCAAGGGGTTGGCCGCCTTTTTCGGTGCCACCAATGATTTCAATGTTGAGGATGGCATGGGTATGGCTAAGTAATGTTAAATAGCTTAGTAGGCATAAAATTATGGTACGCATGGTTTTTATTCGTCATTAGTTAGGGCTTAAATGTAAAGTTAAAAACTCTAAACTCGTCAAATATATCATAAGGAATCGGTAGGGGTGAAGTATCGTAAACGGCTTTGATGGCTGATGTGTCAAAAATACTGTTGCCACTGCTGCTAATGATTTTAGCAGTTTTAACGGTACCTCCCGCTTTCAAATGTATTTCTATGACACAGGATAAGCCTTTGTAATAGCCACGAGGACGTATCCAGTTTTGAAGGACTTGTACTTGAATACGGGCTATAATAGTTCGTATTTTATTTAGTTTTTCAGCTTGATAACGCGCGGCTTCTTGTGTTTTACGCTTTTCTTCAGCTAATTGACGCGCTCGTTCTTCATCTTCAGCTTGACGTCTTTTTTCAGCCGCTTCAGCTTTACGTTTCGCATCAGCTTTACGTTTTTTTTCAGCCGCTTCAGCTTTACGTTTCGCATCAGCTTTACGTTTTTTTTCAGCCGCTTCAGCTTTGCGTTTCGCATCAGCTTTACGTTTTTTTTCAGCCGCTTCAGCTTTGCGTTTCGCATCAGCTTTACGTTTTTTTTCAGCCGCTTCAGCTTTGCGTTTCGCATCAGCTTTACGTCTTTTATCGGCGCGTATTTTCTCGGCTTTACGTTTAGCCTCTAAACGTTCTTGTTCGGCTTTTTGACGTTCTAACTCCTTTTGGCGTTGGGCGGCTCGCAATTGATTTTCGTCAATCGCTACTGCTTGGACAATATTCTCAGGTGCCACCAATTTATGGCGTTGCTCTTTCTGTTCGATACTAAAATAAATTATCAGTACTAAAAGCAGAATGTGTAAAATGAGCGCGCCGAGAAATGAAATGGATTTATCCCATTGTTCAGTTGTCATTAGTTAATGGATTGGTTAATAAGCCAACTTTTTCCACTCCAACTTTTTGTAATAAGGATACTACTTTGACAACTTCTCCATAGGCAACTCGATTGTCTCCTTTCACTAAAAGTTGGGAATTTGGGTTATGGCGCATTAAAGTTGTTATACGGCTAAGCAAGGTTTCCATCGTTAGTGATTGTTCATCCTCATCTAAAAACATCCGCCCTTGTGCGTCGATGGTGACAATCACGAATTTTGTTTCTTGTTTAGGTACAAGCGTTTTTGCTTGTGTCACCTTGGGCAATTCCACTTCGACGCTTTGATTTAACAAGGGCGATGTGATCATAAAAATGATTAATAGTACCAACATCACGTCGATGTAGGGTACAACATTCATATCCGAAAGGCGACGACGACGATTATGTGACATAGCTAAACCTTATCTAAGCTGGCGTGGGCTTGACGTTGTAATATTCCCGTGAATTCATCTAAAAAGGTGTCATAGCGATTTGTTAATCGATCAACATAATCAATGTAATAATTATAAGCCATAACGGCTGGAATTGCAGCAAACAAACCCATGGCTGTTGCAATTAATGCCTCAGAAATGCCAGGGGCTACCATGGCTAAAGTCGCTTGTTGTACATTGCCTAAGGCTTGAAATGAATTCATAATTCCCCATACGGTACCAAATAAACCAATATAGGGGCTGACTGAGCCGATGGTTGCCAGTGCAGTTAAATGAGTATCTAATTGATCCATTTCTCTGTGTAGTATAACGCGCATAGCACGTTGTGAGCCGTCTCGCAAAGCCGTGGGAGTCATATTGGCTTTTTTGTGTAGTCTCACAAATTCCTCATAGCCTGTGGTAAAAATCTTTGCCATGCCCATTGGTTGTTTATTTTTATCAATGCTACTGTATAATGCGTTCAAATTTTTATTTTTCCCAAAGCGACTTTCAAATTCATCCGCCGCTTTGCGTGCCCTTTTTAAAAAACGATTTTTACGAAAAATCAGCGTCCATGAATAGAGAGAAATGAGAAATAACAATAACATCACCAGTTGCACGAGCAAACTGGCTTGAAGCACTAAATTTAGTAATGATATTTCAGCCATTGTTTTATTGTTTTAGTTAATTACTGATGTTACGCACGCATCCTCGTTCCCGCCCACCCCCTCAATGCCATTAAGTTAATAAATAAATTCTTTACAAACAAAAACTTATCAATGTTGGCTTAGCTTTTGCTGCAATGGTTTGCAACCAATGCCATTAAGTTGCCGAGACTTGGAGTACAAAGCTTTAGCTCATGGCGGGAGGGGGGAATGACAGTGCGTAACATCAGTTAATTAGTGTTGTTGTAATGTCCGGTGGTAGCGCTTGGGGGCGCCGGTTGATAGCGTTGATTGTTGCTAGTTTAACTTCTGCTACACATAAAATCTCCGCGTCGCGCAACACTTCTTGTGTCATTGTCAGGCTAATTTTGCCTAGCCGAGTCAGACGAGTTTTAATATGCAATAAGTCATTGAATAATGCCGGTTTTAAATAATCAATAGAAATTTTTCGTACTACAAAAATCAGATTATGTTGCTGTTTCAATTGGGTTTGTTCAAACCCGAGGTAACGCAACCATTCAGTGCGGGCACGTTCCATAAATTTCAAATAATTTGCATAATAAACAATGCCGGCGGCATCAGTGTCTTCATAGTAAACGCGAATTGACCAAATAAATTCTTTCATTGTCTGCTAGTTTCGGGTTAAAAACACGCCATGTCTTTTTCTATTCTTGTATTGTGTCCCGATGTCATCACTGAACGCATGGCTGGTCCAGCTATTCGCTATTGGGAATTTGCTAAGGCTTTAGTGCCCTTTTTCAAGGTAACATTAGCGGCACCTAATGTGATACCAGAAATTTTACAGCAAGCGACTCAGGCGGTTTTGACGCAACATTCTCCAGAAAATATCGCTGAATTAGTGAGCCAGCATGATATTATTATTTTTCAGGGTCACCTTTTTGATTATTATCCATTGCTCCGCCATAGTGAGAAAATTTTAATAGCTGATTTATATGATCCGGTGCCTTTAGAAGTTTTAGAACAACATAAAGATACGGAAAACTTGCAGCTAATCGCTGATCAAGTATGCATGATAAATACTCAAATCAAAAGGGCTGATTATTTTTTGTGTGCCAATGAGCGCCAACGCGATTTATGGTTAGGTCATCTGCTGGCTTTGGGTCGTATTAATCCTTTGACTATTAATCAGATTCAACAGCGTGTGATGACAGTCCCTTTTGGGATACCAGATAGCCCTCCACAGCGCACTGGTACTGGTTTACGAAAAAAGCTTGGTGACAGGAGATTTATTTTATTATGGGGCGGCGGCATTTGGGAGTGGTTTGATCCGTTGACCTTGATTCGTGCTATTCATCGCCTATTGCCACGCTATTCTGATTTAAGTCTAGTGTTTTTGGGCACCCAACATCCTAATCCAACAATTAAGGCTATGCCAATGCAACAGCGTGCGGAAGCCTTGGCGCATGAGTTAGGTTTATATGGTAAACAAGTCATTTTTCAAAGGGGTTGGGTGCCTTATGATAGCTTACATAATCATTTACTTGATGCTGATGTGGGAGTTAGTGCCCATTTTTCCAGTTTAGAAACTCGTTTTTGTTTTCGTACCCGTCTTCTTTATTATTTATGGGCGGGAAAACCGATTATCACAACAACGGGTGATGTATTAGCTGATGAGATTGCTCAGATGAAAGCGGGCATTGTCGTTAATCCAGGGGATGAGGATGCTTGGATAGCGGCTATTGAAAAATTGCACAATCCTGAACATTATGATACTTATGTAGAGGGCGTTAAAACCCTAGCGCAAAAGTATCATTGGTCAACAGTCACTCAGGCTTTGATTGCCTGTTGTCGCAATGCTAGCCGTTCTCAGGATATGATTTTAGAGAATGGCTCCAGAAAATCGGTTGTGTGGGATTGCGAAGATCAGTATAGTGTCTTAAAAAAAGAGTTGGCAGATTGCAAACAAACGTCTATTGATTTAGGAGAACAATTGGAGGTGTGCAAACAGGAGTATGCTGCCGTTAGTCAGCAGTTGGAGATGTGTAAACAGGAGTACATTGCTGTCAGTCAGCAGTTGGAGATGATGGCGCATTCTATTTCTATGCGAGTGACTGCGCCATTGCGGACGCTACGGCGATGGTTGATGCGATAAAAAAAGTTAATACAAATTCCATTTGACTTGATTTTTTAAATTGAGTATTCTAGCCGCAGTGAACTCAAGCTTTTTGTAGATTGATTTATCTACTCATGAGAGCGCGGTTGTAAACTTTTGTTAGCCGAAATAAGTAGCGAACCATGAATTTTAATGTATTTTGGAGTCCAAAGCTTTAGCTTTGGACGTGGGTTCCCAAAGCTAAAGCTTTGGACTCCATCCAAAATATCCGATAATTCCTGATTCAGTACTTAAATGTGTACAGCTACGCTTTTTAAAATTAGTTATATTTTAATATAAGGAGAACGGTATTTAATGAAACCAATAATGAAGTTCGCAGCCGTAATGGCGCTTAGCATAGGAATGCTACCGCAGGCGAATGCTTTAATAACATTAAAGTCCAATGGATTGGGTGATGCCCTACTTTTTCCTGTTTTTTGGGGCTTTCCTAATGTTGATAACTATTTTACCATTAGCAATCGTTCCAACAGGTGGATACAAGCCCATATTCGCTTTAGGAATGGCACCTGGTGCGGTGAATTGCTTGATTTTGATGTAATATTCTCGCCGGGGGACGTGTTGGTGTTCCGGATTGCGGATATAGATGGTGATGGCTATTGGGAAATTGACCAAAGTTTGGATCCCAAGAACTTTCAATACTCCGGTCTTTTGGAGACGGAGACAGACCACATGACATGTGGAACTGAGTCTCAGATTTGTATGAATCCAAAAGAGGATTTAGTACCCGAGCAAACTGCTACGCTTAATGAAGGGCTGATTAACCATGCCCGTAGCATGGGTCATATCGAAGTCATCGCTGAGGGTGTATTTGATGGTATGACCCATAGTTTGATGGAGAGATTGATTGATGCTGATCAGAAAGGTAAGCTTGCCGCTGAAGGTCAACGACGAGTTGGTAATAAGCTGGGCACCAGCCTTTGGTCATGGACTGATGCTGCGAATGGCTTCGCTACCAGCAGAAAGGCATCGGATGTGGGTAACTGGTTAAGCGGTACTGCTTTTATCACTGTTGCAGGCTCGGGCATGGGTGTTAGCTATAACGCGGAAGCATTGCGGAATTTCCGCACTCGCCACCATCAACATCGTATCGATAACTATCCGCATGATAGTGCGGTCATTATTCATGATGAGAACTCGATCGGCCAAGTTGGCGGCCCCAGTCCGTTTGGTGACTACCTGTATGGTTTTGATTACCCTGATAGAGAAGATCGCCATGATGATGCTCGTATCTCTTTTCAGACTACTTGGGGACCCACCTTGGCGGATGGTGATGATTATGCACCAAATAATTGCTCGTTTGACCCGTTGAACCGTGAAACTGACAACTGGGATCAGACATGGGGCGGCAGCAACAGTATTTGCGAGGTGGAGACAGCCCTTGCCGCTGGCGGACAGTTTTATACCAGTTTCTTCTTTGCAGGCGAAGCATACAACAGCAAAACTCTAAAGAGTTATTATTTTTCATTTTTCCCAACTAAGGTATTTTACGGGGGGAGCGGAAACCTGTACGGGCAAAGTAGCCTAACAGGTTATATCGAGCGAGCCGTAGATGTACTGGTGAGGTTAGGAAAGCCCATTTATCAAGAAATATGGGACCATCAGGAACAGCCTGGTATTGCTGTCGAGCCGCCGCCGCCTGATGCGCCTGATTGCGTAGTATCACCCTGTATAGTTACTGAGGACCCGCCCCCGCCCCCAGCACCGAAGATGGTATTGGCACAGTGCGTATCGGTCTATACGATTGATTTTATCAAACAGTTTAATGAGAACGCCACGAACTTTACGAAAGGGAAGGTGATTCTCGGATGCTATGAGGATTTTGGGAAAGCGTGCAATATAAGCAACAATCCTTTCGGAAACGTGAAGCTGTATCCAACCTGGCCGTTCTTGGGTTATACATTTGAAATGGATAAGACCCCCAAGGTGGGACAATGGAGAAGTATGCAGCAGCACTAAAGCGACCGACTTCCCAGCTTTAGCTAAACAATAATAAACGCGACGGTTGCAAACCAAGTTATTTACCGATGTTACGCACTGTCATTCCCCCCCCCCCCCGCCATGAGCTAAAGCTCAGGACTCATAAGGCGTAAGTCGGCTAAAGCCGACTAGACTAAATTAATGTTTTAGTCCCCTTTAGGGGACTTGAGCTTTTAGCCATGAGCTTTAGCCCATGGCAGGGGGCGGGAACGAGGATGCGTAACATCAGTTATTTATACAGACAAACCTTTGATGTTTTGAAAACGTCAAAGGTTTTTTTTTATTCATTTTCCTGCCTTAATCAGGTGGAACGAATTAATTCAGTTGAAATTTTAAGATGAGGATTTTATGGGACTAAAGTTAGCGATTGGTATATGTTTGAGTGCCAGCTTGTTATTTAACAGCAGTTTTGCCGAAGAGGCGATATTATCGGCAGAGAAAGCACCGTCTACGGACAAAGCGCAGAAGAAAGAGCCGTCGGCAGAAAAAGTGCCATCTGTAGAGAAGGTTCCAACGCCAAATAAAGCACAGTCGGCAGAGAAAGCACCATCTACAGACAAAGCGCAGAAGAAAGAGCCGTCGGCAGAAAAAGTACCATCTGTGGAGAAGGTACCAACGCCAAATAAGGCACAGTCGGCAGAGAAAGCACCATCTACAGACAAAGCGCAGAAGAAAGAGCCGTCGGCAGACAAAGCCCCTGCATCGGGCAAACGGTTTGAAACAACCATAGATAATTACATGAAAGCTTGGAAAAAACAAGATTTTAAAACGATGCGTGATTATGAAAGTTGGGAAGGTGGGGCAGAATTAGGAGAAGTCAAATACATCCAATCTTTTGATGCTGATTTCAGGGTTTATAATTGGAATATTATTAAGAAAGAAGCTATCGGCAATGATGAATACAAGGTATGGCTCTTAATGGATTATAATCCGCCTAAACAGGTAGCTAGTTTTTTACCACCTGGTAAAAAAACTGTTCGCGGAACACGCATTCAATACTGGAAAAAACAAGGCGACAAATTTGTGCATTTGTTTCATATTGAACGCAAAAGATTTATGGAGCTTTTATTTCCAAAGCAGCCACAGCCACCACAGGCTTCCCCACTCCCTCCGGCTCAGGGAAAATAGCTCCGAAACTACTCAATGCTTGTCGTCCCGACGTAAGGAGGGAACTAGGATTTCTTTAGTTTGGACTCCAACAAATTGCACATTTTTGACATTTCGGGAAATCCGCTCCGCTCCATTCCCGAAACAACGAACAGTTTGGACTCCAACAAATTGCACATTTTTGACATTTCGGGAAATCCGCTCCGCTCCATTCCCGAAACAACGAACAAACCCCGGCGCAACCAGCCTAAATCACGCTCGGTGCTGCTATATTTTTTAGCTGTGTTGCCTGATTATTCGTTGTTTACCATTCGCTGTACTCACCACCACGGTAAAAACTTTAACCTAGAGTTAAAGCCTTACAAGCCAGTTAGAGAACATCTCCGCTAAAAACGGAGCAAAGCAAAAATTTTTATGGCGTTACAAGATCATTTTCATCCTCCATTAAGCGTCCATCGCCATTGGCATGCGTTTCATAACGCTTGGGCTACTTACATTGCGTCAAATTTGAACCACGTATTACCAGAGGGTTACTTTGCAGAGCCCAATGTGCAATTTGGTATAGAAATTGACGTGGCGACTTTTGAAGAGCCTTTACAGGGACGATATTATGAGTTATCTGGGAAGATGCCAGTAGCTGACAATTCTTTAGCATGGGTACCTCCTGCGCCAGCACAAACTTTTCCTTTCAAGCCCGTTTCTGAGCTTGTAGAAATTAGCATTTTTAATGAAGAAGAGGGTCCGATTTTAAAAGCTGTTATAGAATTAGTCAGTCCGGCGAACAAGGATCGTTCCGCGAACCGAAAGGCTTTTGTGTCCAAATGTTTGCAATATTTACAGCAAGGATTGGGATTGATTATTGTTGACGTGGTGACGGTTCGAACCGCCAATTTACATAATGAATTATTGACAAATATTGTCGCCTCAGAACAGTCACATATCAATGCTCAGCTTTACACAACTGCTTATCGAGTAGTGAAACATCAGAACGAATCAAGTTTAGATATTTGGCAACAAAAATTAGAGCTTGGGCAGCCATTACCTATTATGCCTCTTTGGTTGCAGGGTTCAATTTGTTTACCCGTTGACTTGGGGGCGACTTATGAATTGACTTGCCAAGAACAGAGAATTCAGAGTCCGCGCAGCGTTAAATCTTTGGTAGGCTCGGGATAAAGATTTCTCCCGCACGCCTTGCCTCAATGCCATTAAGTTAAGCCCAAAGACGTTCTTTTGTAATGTCGGGGCTGGTGGGCAACAAAAACACGTTGCCCACCCTACATAAAATCCTTTCGTAGGCTAGGCAATTTTTTCAAAAAACTTTTGACTACGAAGCCTTGTAGGGTGGGCAACGTGTTTTTG
>Ga0209780_1003275_pt1 | contig 11990 bp, 7 predicted proteins | sample WorMetexBAHAMAS2_FD_187384 | JGI IMG/M metagenome (GOLD analysis project Ga0209780, IMG submission 187384) | Marine gutless worms symbiont microbial communities from Max Planck institute for Marine Microbiology, Germany - Inanidrilus exumae... | ecosystem: Host-associated > Annelida > Digestive... | reverse complement strand
CTTGGGCACAGTGTGACGGCGCTCCTTCTTCATCAGCCAACTGAGTACTGCAGGCCTCGGGTTCCATTCAGCAGTTGGAGGAAGGTTGCTGTAAATGAACAGGTACATCGATTCAGTGCTCAGTTTTGAAGCTGAACGCAACGATGTCTTCAACAAATTGTTAGCACTGATGCAACGCTCGACATCAGCGGAGTGAGGTTTTGCTGCCAGTATTCGAGATAAATCCGTTAGCATGGTGGGATATTCATCGCTTTCAGCCAGGCATTTCACCACGTCTGGCTGACTCATACTCGCTAGTTCGACACGTGCTGCTAACTCATGGAATTCCAATGACAATGCAGCCACATCCATGTCCGAGGCAACTGACTCGTGAATAGCACGCAGGTCTACATCGGCATGAAAATGTGTAAACGAAACCAGATTGGATATCACCACGTCGTCAATTGAAAATCTTTGCCGTAAAAATTCATCAAGACTGTCGACCACTTCGTTGCAAATAGCTTCACAATCACGTTTGTCCGTCACAAACAGATGGTGCTTCTCACGACGTCCAATGGTGGATTTGGGCAATTGGCGCTGCAGTGTTTATGTATTGCAGTTGCAATATGAACAGACGGATAATTAGAGAATGCTTGCTTTTTAGCAAATTTCCGAAAATATTCAACGCTGTTAAAAGTATAAACTGCACAAATTGACTTTTATAACTGCACATTTTCATGTTACAACTGCACAATTCGTCATCAACTGCACACTAAAATATGCCCTGCCGCTCTTAAACAGAAGTGTCATTGGGCCCAACCGTGGCCCGACCTTGTCACACAGTCTTCAAAGCCATTTTTCATGTTTCCTATGGCTAGATACTCCTACAGCGTATAGTTGCTTAAAATTGCTTTCGATTCTTTGTTGATGTATTACTCAGCCAAAACATTTCCACTTGTGCTCTTGAAATTATTTGTTTATCTTTCGTAAGCTGTCATTCTTTTTGTACATATTTCATTCCTCATGTAATTAACTAGGCCTGGTAATCGACTACAGAATGTAGGGCTGCAGGTCTACTTCTCAAAAGCATCTACGATTATGTCATGTCACGCTGTCAGGGCTATGAAATGGCTGGTAGAATGAATAATGGTAGTTACAGGAAGCAGCACTTGGTGGCCACCACTGAACTGGAATGTCATCGTCGAAAGAATCGTACTTTTATACCGGCACGATAGGGCTATAAATTAATCACCTATCGTCTCGGATGGCAAGGGGCAGAGAGTAATCCGGTGGTATTTATTCGGCTCGAAGCTAGGCTTCGGGCGATTATTGGATTAAGTCTACGGGGCAATTTGGCGGTGTCCACGCGTTCGGCTTGCCTATAAGTCCGCCGAAAGTGAACCGATTTGGATGAAATCTGGAGCACTCGTACATTGTTGGGGCTGGCCCTGGCGGATTTTGGGCGCGATCCGCGCAGTAGCGACAGTTTGAGAGGCAGGCGAAATTTTGTTGTTTTTTTTTGTCAGGCAAATAATGCACGATTTCCCGTTGGCCATATTTCACGAAATTTGAACACAACAGCGTCGATCTGTGTCACGATGAAAGCCTTAGAAACAGAATTTGGAAAATTTTAGCGTGACGAGTCGTTTTTCCAGAAAAACGCAAAAATTTTCTAAAAATTTCAACGTCTTGCGACTTCAGACCACCATAACTACGCAATGATTACAGATCGCCGGAAATTCACTACCAAATGATCCCTCTACGCGATGTCTAGTTTCCATTTTACCGCTAGAATCAATTCAAAATCATTCCCCTGAACTGTACGCTTCGTACAAGAAACCTACCTACCTACCGAAATTTTCGGAAACGTCCAATGTCCGTTGGGTAAACCAACTATGCCGCTGTGCCGCCTGGCTGACCGACATGGAAGAAAAGCAGGCCTGGATTGAAAACTAAATAACACGGCAGATAACGCTGACATCACTCAGTCGCAAGCACGTGACACTATGCATCGTCGAATGCAGGAAGTGAACAGCTTGTCCACAGATAGCCTTCAAGTCTTCAAGTCGAATACTATATTGTGTTAATTCCACATAATACAGCCATCTAGTTGATAAATGGCGAACAAATGAAAGCTGTAGCACATGATCTGTGCTTGTACGCTGGTCTACATTATAGACTGTGGAAACACCGCCGGTTTGTGAAAATCTGAATCAAGGAACATTACAACTGTGGAGCATGTACGGGGCGAGGAGAATGGAATCTAATTATAAAATGTCCCTGTAAACATGACTATTTACATACTTACAATTATAAACATTTTCACCGGCTGAGTAGGATGCAGTTACAGACAGACGGACAGATGACAGAGAGACAATTACTTATTAATGGCAATATTATTAAAAGTGTTAAAACTACACAAACATTATCTGCAATCAAAATAAAATACAACAAAATGCAGATGCTGATCTTCAGTCACAAGACAAGAAGCTATAAAAGCAACGTATTAACAAACAATGTCTAAAACACAAAACATTCAGTGATGGTTCTTGGTGACTACATATTGATACAGAGACTGCATCATGGTGTTTGCTTGGCACTTAATCAATACCAAGGGCTTTGTGGTTTGCTTTCAGCCAGTTATGGTAATCATTCAACTTGTGATCATTCGGCTTCACCTGTCCAACAGCAGCACAACGAGACAACTATGTACTGTCGACGACAACTCACGCCACATCTGAATAGCAACGCATCTAGAAACAGTTTCAACAAAAGTCTCAGCTACTGCACAGGGACCACACAAATATGATACGATATGGTAGATTAACGTGTGCTCAAAAGCTGACGAGACGGCCAGCTTAATCTAGCACATGGCCCAGAAAAAAATAAAATCAAAAACTGAATAGCTCAGAAGAAACGGTGCAACCAAAGGTCTGTGGAGGCAGTTCGGGAGGAAGAAGTGAAACTAGGGGGGGGGGGTAGGATTTGTGAAAGTGGTAGGTTTTAAGCCGGGAGTGAAAGATGGAGTTATAGATGTACAGAGTGGTGAATTCACCACACACAAAGTTCTATGTCAGTTGAAATCTTATCAACTGCTGGAAAACTACAAAAAATCACACTTTAAAACGCCTGCAATACGCATTCATCGGAAGTGGCACAATTTGACAGGCAATACATGACTTCCTATTAGTGGTCTATGTAAGGGTGTTTTAGTTATATTACGCTAGCCGCACTGCTATTACTTGAGGGGTTGCCATGAGCCCATGACGACAAGAATAAGGGAAATTGAACTTGAGGTTCGAAAGTTTTTAAAAGTGAAGAATTGTGGCTCATTGACACGAACGTTTATAGCAAGACATATTGATATTTTTCATTTGTTTATAGCAAGACATTTGCTAATATTGATATTTAGAACTGTAAGCTGATAAGGCGGATATTACTGGTCTGAATGTTAATCTGATGATGATCCAAGTGATTTCTAGAGCATGATCGGCCATTTATCATGACGCTACGGCGCCAGAATTTTGAATCGACTCTTGGTGATTGAATGTTTCACTGCGTCGTGACATCTTTGAGAAGACTTATGTTCGACGTTGCTGTGTTCCAATGAACTATGTCGCTGAAAGTCCGTCAATGCAGCAGAAGTTAGTTGTGAGTTGAGCGTGCACTGCAGCGACTTGCTTTTGCAGCTTTTTCATTGGGCTTGCTTTTGCAGCATTTAGTTTTAGTTTGGGGAATTGATTTTGAATGTACGTGTTGAATGAGTAATATTTAAATTCATTTAATGAACGTGACACCTTAGAATTGTTATGAAGTTTGAAGATACATTTACCTATATTAGTGTAAGCAGATTTCATAAGACAAAAAATCTCTATATTTTTAATTGCTGTTTGTTGAATTATTGAGATATTAGGAGACTCGTCTAGAGTTTTCTTATTTATTAGGGACACATCTGAACAGTCTGTAGTAATAATACCTCTGTTGCATATTATCCCAGATATCACCATTTTTACAGTGTACATAACCACCTGTGACCCCCAGAAGTACTTTTAGTTTTCAAAACTACAGGCCATGCATGCTTTCTAATTCATGTAAACATATTGAGAGATACTGTATTTAATACATGCTAGCTAAAGTGACTTCAAAGGTTACTCACATTATTCAAGGTCAGTGGTATTTGTGCCACTCAATAGGGCACACAATTTCTTACTACTCTTTCCTTGTAACTGTCAATATCTCGTTCATTGCTGAGATTATTGACCAAAATTTGAACGGGTCACATGACACAACCTCACATTCGCAGGTAACCTATCATGCATATGCTAGTCCTTGCCACAATTAACCTGAATACCAAATCTGAAGTGCCTAGTTTTCAAACATATAAAAGAAGATCCAAAATTTAAAATTACGGGTAACTTAGGATGGTCAGGGTCACTTAAGGTCATCAGCAATATATCGATATTCGATGCAGCACGTGACTTTCTATTCATTTTTATTAGAAAACCATGTGTCTATCTTGTACCATTTCCGAAATATAGTAAGTTATTTGTTGAAAGTGGCAAATTTTTCCTACCCTACGTCTATTTGGCATCCTGCTGGGGGTGACCCCACTGGAATTTCACGAAGAGCTTTGCTCCAAAAAACTAGACCCTACGCTACAAAAAGGCGCTGTTTTGCATGACGATATGTGTAGCTGTTTTGATAGAATACTGGCTGGTGATGGACAGACAGACAGACACAGAGCCATAGCACACACTGCATTAGCATAGCATCACGATGTATTAAAATCAAACAAACCCGCATATCAAACGACTATGCATGTGTTTATCCTTACCTCGAAACACTGCTAACATGACTGTGACAAAAAGTATGATGTCAAAATCAACAAATGAACTGAATGAATTTACTTCCCAATAAAGGAACCACAAAAAGAAATAAAACATGAAGACTTACAATGCAAATGCTACATTTTGCAAGATTTGTTACTTCATACAACTATTTTTGAAGACATGGAATATTTGTAAAAACATAATAAATACTTACATTAGCAACATCAGCGTAGCTTAATGTGCATTAAAGTTGATGTGAAAACAAACTATTATAAAAAATCACGTCTATATAAACTCACTTCTTTCCATTCATTGACACAGAAAATACGATACGAGTCATTTCCATATTTGCCAATTCCATACAACTCCTCTGGATATGTCCATGACTTTGTTAAATATTCATCTGAAAGTGAACAAATGTGCAGCTTGCATCATCATCATTATCATGCTATGCAGTCTATAACTATCAACTACTACTGAATGATGGTATTTCTGCTACTGATTACAACTTCTGTTTAACAGCCTAGGTCAGCCCATTCCCTCTTTGGGTCCTCATCCTCCACAGTCCACATGTTCCAGTAAAGAAACCTTTGAGGATTAATGGAATGCAGTTTTTATGAGCCGGATATCTTTCCAGCCTCCTGACCATCAGTATCAAAGCACTGCAGGGAATACAAAGCATTAACCGTAACTTAGTGGCTTCTTCTCATCCTTTCTTCAACCACAACTGGACTTGAGAGACTTTGGAAAGTTGCAGTAAAGAGAGTTACAGTAGTCTAGTTTGGAGAAGACGATGGATGTGGTGATGTTATTGGCTGTTTTGGAATCAATGGTGGATACAGCAAAGTTGATGAATGTGATATTAGCAGGATTTGAGTTTGTGAGCAGAGCGGGTGGTGTTGAGTGAGAAGTTGTGTCCAAACACTGTTGTGAACAAGGTCCAGCTTCTGGTGGGATAATGTGTTAGGATCATCATGGTTTGTGCACTGTGAGATTAATCTCTTGGACAGGCAACAGAATTTGACAGCGTTCAAGAAAGAAGACATTTTTCTTCTGCAGTTATTGCTATAACACAGCAAAAATTTCACCACATGTATGACACTATAATTCATGATGGCAATATTTCTTGCTCATCCAATGCGGAATATGTAATACCTATATCATAATATTTTGTTCTCTATTTAATGCAATCCCCAAAGCCTACTGTTATGCTGCTAAAAGGAGTCTAAAACTGCAGATTTCTTTCTTATTAACCACAATTTAGAAGCCAAGGTACACAACTTGAACTAACAACTTATTACAAACATCAGGAAATTCTCCAGTACCAATGCAATACCAAGGAGAAGCCATAATGTAGTAAATAAGTCAATTAGCTGTTCCTGGCAAACTGGAGCTTAATACTGGTTAAGATCCATGTGTAAGAAACCAATGGTATCCGAAAAAGCTATGACCAAAATGCTCCTATGATTTGTGGCATTTCAGAGGTGCCTACAGAAGCAGTACCAACAGCAATTAGTGAAGCATAAGTATAATACCAGAGAAACGAACAAGCATCTTTGCTCTCTTTTCATAAAGTCCAAGCGGATGAATAAGCTCTGCTATTTGCCTCCAGTCAGCAGTTCGAGTTACTTCAGCACTCTCCCAGCGATCAAAGAACTGCCACAGGATAGGAAGTGCCATCTTTCCTGCATTCTCCAATAGTTACACAGTATGCAATACCAATGCAACTCTAATGCAATGAACATCCACCGGTGCATAACATATACAGCTAATTATTCACATTTTTCAACTTCAACATACACACCATCAAGACTAGGTTTCTACAAAAATGTCTCATTAATGTCTTTATTGCCTGTAAAATCTACCATTTACTCTTAACTCTTAACATCAGACAAACACTCCGCGATAGTTTGTAAATACACATACATATATAGCATGTACTTAAGTCACAAATTACAAGATTGAGCCAAAAGTAACATAGAATGCTCTGAAACAAAAGAAACTACTGCTGAAATCTTGACCAAGGATAAAGCTGATTTCGTCATAGGCCTTAAAAATGGGAATGACGGTCGACTCCTACTTACTGCCAACTTCAAAGTCACGTAAAAACAACTAGAACAAAAATAAAAAATCCGGCCCCGATAAGCTTTAGGTATTGCCCCCTGATTTAAGAATCCGTGGTCATTTGCCAGCCCCCAAAAATGGGGGAGGAGATAGCCATTGAAAATGGCCGAATTTCCAACTTTCGAGGGCTCGTAACCTTGACCTTGGATCGGGTCATACTGCATACCGTCGTGCATCACTCGTCAACTGCTACCTACATACCAAATTTCATTGAAATCGAAGAAACTTTTCGTGGACGGACAGACGTACGTACGGACGGACATTTGAGACCCACTTTATTAGGTCGACTTGGAGGAGTTAACCTTAAAATGAGAAGTGATGTGAAGTTATGATAACTATGCAATTTGGTGACTGCGAGCAAACAGGCTTTTGTGTCCCTCTCAACACATAACAGATCACCTTGGGCAGGAGTTTTTCATGCATGTGCTCTGATAAAGACAAGACAATACTATTTATGTAAACACCATGATCAGCATGATTACTACTTACTAATCAGTAGCAACAACTTAAACCTGCAATTACTTTATCACAAACCTGTAGTTCTGTTCAAAAATATTGTTGCTACAAGCAACTTCCACGGATCATGAAAGAGATTCTCTTGGACAAGGTTGAATGGTGACCGTGGAGGAATCCAAGAAGTGTCACGTTTAAAAGCCACTGATGTGACACCAGCAGTTTCAAACTGTGCTGGTGTACTGGGAAAGCTCTCATCAGATAGACAACTGTTATGCTTCTGTGTTGGAACAACTTCAGCAGCAACAGACTGTGCTAACTTTACAGATTCTTTGATCTTCTTTCCTTTCTTTCCACCGTGGAAAGTAACAGAATGAGTTTGGTTTGTCACGCTTTTGTGTTTGGTTGACTTTGATCTTAAACGTTCATCCAGTTGTGCTGAATTCACTAACGGTGCAACAGTACAGTGACGACTTGACCTATGACTTACAGTCTGTTTCTCTGCATTCACAGAAATGTTAGTATCACGAATTCGTGCAACCAGTTTCCTTGCAACTGACATATTGTCAGTAACGGCACGGCTTGAACATCGAGCCCTTGTCTTAATTCCTCTGACGTCAAGAGACTCATGTTTATGCAACAAATCACTTTTTGGAGTTGTATCATTTGTCGAACAGTTGTCAACATCATCTGATGCAATATTTTGGTCAGATTTGCTAGGTGTCACACCAGCGGATTTCAGAGAAAATACAAAGTCAAAATTCTCACTCGTAAGCCCCAAATTATGCTTTCGTAAGTATGCAGACAGTTCCTTCCGAGACCGAAACTTTCTTCCTTCTTCACTGCAAATCAATTACAAGCTTTATTACTCTGACAACAGCAGACAAGTTTCTAGTTATACCCATCATCAGTATCGTTATATTGTAAATTTGACATCATTTTACATATATAAAACTAATATTGCTAGACACATATAGTTGCCACTGTCAGTTCCAGCTTCGGTGAAGAAGGTCTATACAAGCAATGCATAAAGCTGCACATACAACAGAAAAACCCAAGTCATATTAATTTCATTAAAAACTGCACCGAATTTTGTTTATGTTACTCAAATCAAACAGGGAAAGTGCGACTGCAAATACAAATAAAACGTTACTTACTTAAAAATATACCAGTCAAACTTTCCAGCAGTTTTCCCTCTTGTTCTCTTTTTAACTTTCCATGTCCAGCCACTGGGCACAGCACCAATTATAGTTTCAGTAGTATCAACTTCCATTCTACAGCACTGATCCTGCAAAGTAATCACAATCAGTAAAGTGTATGTTCATTTCAACCAGCTGCTTTGCTCAATGCATATACAGTGGATGCAGATGCATATGACATGTCGGTGGATGCGGATGGTTTAAGGATGGAATGTTACAAAATCGGCAGGTCTTACATGCCAGGCAAATGTGTAGAGGGTTTCATAAAAAAGGTAAAGGTCGGATTCTTCTATAGCGCTACTTACTTACACGGCGATGCCGCAACCAGCCGTGCTGTACAATCACAGGAAGTGGCAGTTGATTGGCAAGAGCCAATGGTGCGGGAGAGCAATGCTGCAGCCACAACACACACCACCGCTCCAATCAACCACACTAGGCCTTCACCCAGTGAGCATTCACCAGATGGTGCCGCCAAAACATCCGATTACAGCTTACTACTCAGTTTATCGACCTCGAAAGGATGAAAGGCTGAGTCGACCTGGGTGGCTGGTTACATACCGAAATAAAGTGCCACCTCCGGAAGTCAAACCCAGACATGGTCACCCATCCCAGTACTAACTGGGCTCGACATAGAGTAACTTCGTTGATACGACCAGCTCCATTACCACTGCATCACAGCATCAGAAAAATTATTTTACATATGACAAGCCAGAATTCAAGTAGGCCCCTAACTCTAGACTTTCCAATAATGTTATATCATGATTGTATTTTATTCACAGTAAACCACACAATACATCCTCAAACAAGCATACAAATAAAATACAAGTCTAATATACTCAAATATACAAACACTTTTACATTGTTTTAATAACAGGAATTTTCTAGAATTCTTTATGCTAAAGGGGAAATTTTCAGCTTTCAAAACTGCAAATCTACGTTAAGTAAGTAAACTGTGTATAGCAGTTAGCATCAACTTAGCTTTCACCAATCACATGCCATATGGAATCACACCGAGTTACCTGCCACCCGCCAGAGGTGTGAATCTCGCCTTTACCCCGAGCCGAGGCAGGTACTCAAATTAGTGACCACAGAGGGATGCAAGGCTGAGTTGACCTATGGCCCAGGTCTACCTGAATACTGAAGACCACATCACACAAACCTTATATAAATAAATGAGCCAAAATCGTGCGCGATTTGGGCCGTCGGCTTGCCTGTCTGCCTGCCCATCCATCTGCCCGGCCTGCTTGTACCCACGTGCCTCGTAAGCCACGCCCCGTGGCCGTCGTCACAATCCTATTGTTATATATAGATTAGCCCTGTATGGGACTGGCAGTCGACTCCTACTTACTGCCAACTTCAAAGTCACGTGACACAAAATCTAGGTCAAAAATCAAAAATCTCGCCCCGATATGCTTTAGGCATTGCCCCCTAATTCAAGAATCAATAGTCACTTGCCAGCCCCCATTATAAATGGGGGAGGCGATATCCTTTGAAAATGGCCTAATTTCCGACTTTCAAGAGCTCGTGACCTTGACCTCGACCTTGGATCGGATCATATAGCATACCGTCATGCATCACTCGTCGACCTCCACCTATACACCAAATTTCATTGAAATCGAAGAAACTCTGTGGACGGACGGACTGACGTACAGCTGGGCGTACGGACATTTGAGACCCACTTTATTAGGTCGACTCGCAGCAGTCGACCTAAAAAGGTAAAGGCTTCCCATACTCGTTACCGAGCGTTGGGCCCAGAGCTGATCCCAGTGTACAGGCAGTCAGCCCACAGGTGAAGTCATCAACCCGGTGGTAGGCTGCCAGTACTTTCCGCCAGGCCTGCAGTTACCTTCCCAGCCGCACAGCATCACCACCCCTTGGCCGGTACCAAGTTATACTGCTTGGTGACAGAGGCACATAGATCCGAACAACTTGCCCAAGGTTGTTACGCAGCTTTTGCCCCGAGTAGGATTTGAACCCACAACCTGTTGATCGCAAGCCCAACGCTCTACCCGTTGCACTACCTCCTTATATAGGCTTATAATTAATATGGGCTATTGCGCCGGACTGATGACCCCAATATCCCACACTGATAGTAGCCTCATGATGTTAGTATGGCCCATACTGACATTTATACAGTTGGCAAGCTAACTTCAGTGGGGATAGTTTTCAGTCCATTCAACAGGTAGCATCAACACCGTTTTATCCATTGTCCATTTTATCTATTGTCAGTATTGTGTTCGCTTTGTTTTACACTATGCGTTACCTTTCGTTTGTTTACAGGTATATTTTTAATTCTATGTAACACTGTGCAACAGCATTCGTTCGTTATTTTCATTATGTGCCACCAGTATAATGTAACATTTCGTTACGTTAGAAGAAACTGGTAATGCGTTTTCATATCACTGTGCAGATTAACTGCTATTGAGGCTTAGTAGCTGAGGCCATCTGTGGATGACTGCTGGTCCGGTGACGGTAACCAGCACACGTCCAGTTCCCGTGGTCAGTGTTGGGGCTGTCACAAACACTGACTGCAGTCCAAAAATCACTGTGTCAGTATCAAATTTGGACAGCTGCAGCCTGCAAGGCTATCTTCAGTGTGGTCAATCACACATTAGCCACACTGAATGTATGTATGTATTACAGCATTTGTAACGCGCCGCTCTTACAGCTTAACCAGTCATAAGTGCCCACCCGTAGGCCAAGCCGTAGATGTATCTTTAGCCTGCTACAGAAAAGTGTCAATGTCAATGTTGGATCACGAACTGACGGTGGCAGAGAGTTCCAGTTTTGGAGCACAAGCAGCAAAGCTGCGTGGGTGTGACGACGGTCTAAATGTCAGTGTGGTGGCCCACACTGAAAATAACAACCTCCGTTATCACCTGCGTCCGTATTATACCCTGAGAGGAGTTCAGTCTGCGTGTTTAGCGTAAAACTAAGCATACTGTCATCAATTCGTCATCTAATCTTTGCTCGCGCTCACTAGACCTACAAGTCGGGACATATGATTCCACTCCGTGTTATCTATTCTATCCCCCTAGTTTCACTCGCTTAAAAAATTCTAAAAAATACACTAGAAGTGACATCCCATCCCGCCATTAGTTGGTCGATCGATCATATCTACACTATTTTATTTAGAGATGAGGGAGTAGTAACGACTCGTACTCAAAGTAACGAGTTTCGCGTTGTAACGAGTAGTAACGAATACCTGTCGCCGAGCAATATCGTTACTGAGTACTTGAGTAGTAACGATTAGCAACAGAGTACGAGTAGGCAACTGGTATCTGTGCAGTCGCTCGCGTCAACATTCGCCTGTTGGTAATGAGTAATGATGACTGATAAACAACAGCTGCTGCGCTGACCTACACGTGGGTCAGTTCATGGACTCCTTAATGATAGCTTAATGCTA
>Ga0209780_1003274_pt1 | contig 11990 bp, 12 predicted proteins | sample WorMetexBAHAMAS2_FD_187384 | JGI IMG/M metagenome (GOLD analysis project Ga0209780, IMG submission 187384) | Marine gutless worms symbiont microbial communities from Max Planck institute for Marine Microbiology, Germany - Inanidrilus exumae... | ecosystem: Host-associated > Annelida > Digestive... | reverse complement strand
GTGCCACCTGGCAACTCGTTGAAACACACTCGTCGTCTTTGATTCTGGCCCATTTGCTCCGTTATGTGAAAACATGACGTAATCCACAAAACCGGAAGTACATAACATGTGGCACTGTCGTCAGAGGAGGACCTAGCCACGGCTATGGGTAACGTGTACGTAAAATTTCGTATATGGAATTTGGACGTGTGGTTTTTGAGATGTGAACGGACAGACAAACAGACACGCCGATCACAATACTGCCGCCTACCGGGGCGAAGTAAGTAGAACGGTGGTATGGTGCTAATGGGCGTGGCTGAACGAATTTTATAATGACTGCACTATTGTGGCCGTTGTGGGTATACTTGACCTATAAGGTCAGCGTGACCCAATTAGGTCACCCGAGATGTCGAACTATCTTATGGGCGACGATGTCGTTGTGTGTTGACAGTGTGAGTCGGCTGACTCCGGCACCGCGTCCGACGAAGATTCTGCCGTCCACCGACAGCATCAATCGGTGGCGCCCCCTAGCGCCGACACCGGTGAGTACGCAGCACACTCAAGAAGGATCATAATACCATCTCGGCATGTAACCCGCCACCCAGGCCAACTCAGCCTCCTACCCGTAGCGGGGCGGGAAATGAGTGTGGTGATGCTGTGCGGCTGAGAGTAAAGGCAGGATGGTTAATTCCAGTTGTGGATAAACGTGCGAGTGACAGGTAAAACAGTGTGGTCGCTTATGTCATACCTGACTGAGCGCTTTATATCACACTCATTGTCAAGACTCAGTAATACTTGTCAGTCATATCCACATTTATGTCTATATTAGGTCGACTCGTCCGAGTCGACCTAATAAAGTGGGTCTCAATTGTCCCATGTCCGTACGTCCGTCCGTCCGTCCACAAAAAGTTTCTTCGATTTCAATAAAATTTGGTATGTAGGTAGAGGTCGACGAGTGATGCATGACGGTATGCAGTATGACCCGATCCAAGGTCAAGGTCAAGGTCACGAGCCCTTGAAAGTCGGAAATTCGGCCATTTTCAAAGGCTATCTCCTCCCCCATTTATAACCATCACAAGATGAATCATTTTGCTTTATACATTAAGTTAATGAATAGATCAATTCCGGTTCAATTACTTAGTGTAATAGAAAATTGGTTCGAGTTATGTTTGTCATGTGTTAAGTGGGGGAAAGCTACATCATATTTTTATAAACTGACAACAGGTGTGAGACAAGGTGTGCTTTCACCATGTTTGTTTGGCATTTTCATTGACGATTTAGTTAAACTAGTTAATAAAGCCAATAGTGGTTGCAGAATTGGAGCGTGCTGTGCTGCAATTTTTCTGTATGCTGATGATATTATTCTGTTGGCGCCATCCGTTAGCACTCTACAAACTCTAGTTCACATTTGTGAGCTAGAGTTGGTCGACATAGATATGGTTATCAACGTAAAAAAATCGGCATGCATACGGTTTGGCTTGCGTTATAAAAATACATGTGCTAATGTTGTGGCAGCAGGAGTTAATATAGACTGGGTCACATCAACCAGATATCTGGGGGTTTATTTTGAAAGGTCTGTCAGATTTAAATGTTCATTCTCCAAAAACAAAGCTGGATTTTACAGATCTTTCAATGCAATTTTTGGTAAGATTGGACGATGTGCCTCAGAGGAGGTAGTTTTAGCCTTAATTAAGACGAAATGTTTGCCGGTTTTGTTGTGTGGAAACGAGGTTTGTCCGACGAACGCAGCTGATCTGCAGTCAATGCAATTTACTATAAATAGAGTAATTATTAAGTTATTTGGTACAATGTCTCAAAATTATTATCAAGAAGTAAGTAACTATTTTGACATTAACACTGTAAAAGAATTAATTCGCAATCATTTTGAGAAATTTAAGATTAGCTACGGTGCGGCGGACAACTACCTATGCTGTCAGATATCTGCTAAATGTTGACTTATTCTAACTGTATTGTATATATTTTTCCTTGTCTTTTTTGTTTCTTTTCTTGCTACCGTTTTTTGACGGTGAAATAAAGTTATATATAATGCGGGCTGGCAAGTGACCACGGATTCTTAAATTACGGCACAATACCTGCAGCTTATCGGGGCCGGATTTCTGATTTATGTCCTAGTTTTTGTGTCAGGTGACTTTGAAGTCGGCAGTAAGTAGGAGTCAACCGCCAGTCCTGTATGGGGCTATTTTGTATCCACTTTCAGCGAGTACGTTAAACGTTAATCAAGTTATCCTCAGATGTATACTATATAAAGAAGTAAGATGAGCAGATGGGCAGTGCCCCTACATTCGTCTATTGAGTGTGGCAGTCGTTAGTCACGTGACCCTTTATCTGTCATGTTGTTACAGTGCAGTGGCTATTTCCGGGGCGTGGTCGTGTCGCTGGTCGGCGCTGTTGTCCTTTTCTGTCGCTGTTCTCACGGTCGTGTGTCGACATTCGTCTGTCGTCACGTGGGTGGTCACGTGACTCTGTCGTCTCGCCGGTGGTCTGTCGATGCCACACACGTCGATACTTGTCTGCCGCCGCCGTCGCCGTCGTCGCTCGTGAGTAGTCATCCACTCGCCGCCGTTATACTGTGTGTATTTTAACCACGACTCGAGCATGAAACCACACAACAACCGACCGCTAGCTCACAACTTGTTCATCATATCTGTGAAAATCGTTCTCACATATCACCGGTCGTGGCCCTTTGAACTGCCCTGACCAATTACGCACGTGTCTTCCAACCAGTGTCACTACAGCTACTTTCCTGGCTTCCTTCAAAAGACAATTAAAGACATTTCTTTTCACTAAGTCGTTTCCACAATTCTAGTTTGTGTACCGTGACCTAGAAGCACTGTTGCTCATGGCACGTTAATCCGCACGTTTCTAACTGACTAACTAATCAACCTCGGTTCTTAGCCATACAATCTTCCTTTACATTGGCCCACTAGTTCTTCCTTGATCTTCCTCTTGTCTGAGCTCCATCAAAGCGTCCATGGAAGTCTTTTAGTTGACTTACGAGCCACGTGATCAGAATATGTTAGCCGACTGATTCGTATGAGACCAGTAATATCATTGTCTATATCCAGTGCCTTCATTATGACCACAATCCGCCTTCTGTCTCGTCATGTAACCCTTTACGTCTTCCTCAAGACCGACACTTTATAAACCTTCAGTTTCCGCTGGTGCTGTTCTTTCAGTGTCTGAGAATTATACAACAAAAGTTGCTGAACAAACGACTGGTAGAGCGTGTAGCTATAGATATTTGTGTAGACGTATATTCGCGTCGTACCCCGGTGATGGGGGGGTACGGTTGTGTACGTTGGGGTGTGTCTGTCTGTGTGACAGCCGGGCGCAGTCGTGGTGAGGTGGAACTGGATGCGAGGAAGCGGTTGTGTGAGTTCGATGTTGACTCGGACGACGACGACGACTCGCTGCTCGACAGCGAAGTGTCCGAACTGCTTCGGTCTCGGTCGCCCACTGTCGACCACTCGCCGTGCAAGCGTCTGCGGCAGCGCAGCGACCTCGGTCCGCCATCGCCGAGCCACGCGCCATCTCCGCCGCGACCGAGTCTCGACTTCTACAAAATGCAAGTTGGTACTCGCGCAGTGCGCTAGCTGTCACTTCACTTCTTCTCACGCTCTTTTTCTGTTTCCACACCGTCAACCTGGAACTCTCTACCTCAACATATTCGCTCTATAGACAAACTCTCAACGTTCAAGCGTCAACTAAAGTCACACTTCTTCCAGTCTGCTTTTACTGTCTAGTCACCCTGCGCCAGCGCCTCTGATTCGTTTCCACGATTTTGGTACTATATACATTTGTATGTGTATGTATAGTGTATACTACCGGGGGAGGGGGTTCGGGCGGTTTACTGAATACGCAGTAGCGTTTCTACAAATGGGGCATGGGGGCTATTGCCCCCAGAATTTGGGCTTGCCGGTGCCCAAGTTGCCCCCACTTTTCATACACTGCGCCAATAACGTGCCATATATTACGGCGGGGGTATTTTGCTTGACAGCTAGTGTAAATTAACTACAGTAAAACTGCTCCTTACATAAATCTCGAGTCTTCGCTTCCCATATTTGTGCTGGCCCCAAAATAGTCCCCCGCTTTCTGAGTGCTAGAAACGCCACTTTGAATACGGGGAGCCAGCCTACAGCGCCCTAACCTAGACCCGTGCGAGCCAAGGGAAAGACGTTACGTTGTCCAGTGTGTGAAGAGTACGGATTGCTGTGGGTCTTTGCACTCTTGTGAGTGCTGACGTTTTCTAGTTTGGTTGTGTGCATACACTTTTTCACGGTGTCGAATTTTGTGTAACCTTGACAGTCAACTATAAACCGGTGACGTGATGTCACACGTTCCGACCACTCAGATAACTCGACAAACAACCAAATAGCTGGTTGTTAGTAATTTACTTATTTAAGGTTTCATATTCAGGTCTTCATTTCAGCCACGGTCTGCTCATCTCGCCTCATGTGTATCCATATCCGAAAAAGGAGCATTTTGACCTACTTTGACTCGTGACCTTGACCTCTGAGCTTGACCTAGATAGGGTCATGATGAACAACCGCGCAAAATATCTAGGTTATTTCGTTCCAAATTTATCGACCAAACACACACTGAGCGAGTGCTCTGCCTGGACCACTAAAACAGTCGGTAAAAAGACAAAACAGAAATTTTTCGGTCTAATCACTTGTCTTTGTGTTTATTCCATATCAAATGTGACGGTGAATATTGCAGAGGACAAGTCTGAAGCGCAGGCAACTGACTTTTCTACGTGCTGGAAACTTGAACAGATATCGCCCGCCAGTCTGCACGCAGGTCTGTACGACCGTTCAGTCCGCGGGTTCTTAATCTGGGGAGCGTGCGCCCCCAGCGGTGGACGAAGCATGTTCTTGGGGGTACCCTTGCAGGGGCAGCACTGGCCAACAACTTGAGGAATGAAATGAACTGCACAAAGTTGCCGTTAATGCGTCTGTGGGTGAAGATTGAATTATCCAGTTTGCTGCATACACAACACTCCCAATACTTTTCAATTTGCCGAACAACTCCCCAAAATGGCCTCTTCCCGTGGGGATCTCGACCCGATCTAATACATGTTATTTGGACCAGTGTGCGAGTTGACGAGATTGAGCCGACCGTGCTTCAGTTGATACCCCCCCCCCTGCTCGTGTCATTTCTGACCCTGCAGGGGTTGGCTTGTTGCCAAATTGAGGGACTTCTGCAGCTGTATGCAGGCGTAGCAGAACAAGCTGCCTGGAGACTTTAAAACACAGGAAAATCGTTGCGCGACTGGCTGCCTCCTCCCCAACAACCTCAACCCCGCTATCAGACCTTCGAGCCTCAGACTGCAAAACTCACTTGACCCCCTGGCTGTTTTTCTACAACTCGAGCACTGCTTTGCTCTCACCCGAGTCGGAGTCGGCCTATACTCGGTAAGGGTCGACATACGAAAGTAAGTAACGTTTGTAGTCGTTTGGTGATGGACGGCGTGTGACGTCAGACGCTCTGTCATTTGCGCCGCTAGTAAATTCTGATGTTCAGATTGCCTGTCTGTCGGCCGTTGCATGGCGGGATGTCACCGCGGGCCCTGCAGCCGTTAACCAATAGCAGGTGCGTCTCGGGCCGGCAGTGCAGCCCGATTTATGACAGCGTAAAACCGCAAAGTTTAATGTCACGAAGCTGTTGGCAAAATGCCTTTATTGCCAGAAGGATGGCTGATAATTATGGTAAAACTGCTGGCAGACGGCTATAAACCATCCTGGTAGTGTACGATGCTAGTCAAGTGCTTTGATTTGAAAGTCGTGTTTATGTTATCCGTGCGGCCGGTACCACGTCGTACGTCCGTCCGGTTCCCGCTGTCAGTTCTCCAGCAAACTCTGGACAGTGCTGGAGTGCGATTTGTAGATAGCCGGACGGACGCCCTTGACGATGCCAAAGAAACAGTGTCGGACCACAAGACACTGCAGCACTTCACTGTCAGTGTCACTGGTTACGTCGACTCTTCGACGGAATCGACCGAATAAAGCGGGTCTCGAAATGTCCGTCCGTATGTACGTACGTACGTCCGTCTTCGATTTCAACGAAATTTGACTTGTATGTAGTGGTCGATGGTATGCAGTATGACCCGATCCAAGGTCAAGGTCAAGGTCACGAGCCCTTGAAAGTTGGAAATCTGGCCATTTTCACAAGCTATCTTCTCCGCCATTTACAATGGGAGCTGGCAACTGACCTCGGATTCTTAAACTAGGACATATAATTGTGTTATTTTGATTGTATTCTTACTGTTTATTCTTCTACCATATTTGTTTGGTGATTAAAGATACTCAATACCTAAATTTGATCGGGCCGGATTTTGGATATTCGGCGTAGTTTATGTGTCACGTGGCTTTGAAGTTGACAGAAACGTCAGTTGCGAAGAGTCGACCGTCAGTCCCGTACGGTACGGGATTAATTTCGTAGCTTTGCACTATAGAGTGGGAACTCGAGTTGGTTGAGAGGTCGTATTGTTGGGCTCCTACTCGGATTTGGACTTCGCTGGATTGGACTATAATATTATGATAACCGAGAATTGGTTTTGGAATGTCGTGCCGCGGATTTGGACTGTCCATTTCGGTTGTTTTTACGCTATGAACTAGTAACTAACTATTAACGTTGAACGATATCTGTAGTGCAAAAAGAACGTCTGCGAACTGATTACATTCACGTGATCACGCGCTCATTATTAACGTTTGTATTGTCAACAATGAACGTTGAAGCTGAGCTGAACACGACTTGGACTTACGGTCTGTATTTGGACTCTGATACAAAGTGAATGGATATCATAAGTGGATGGATACGATAGGGTAGATTAACGTGCGCTCAAAAGCTGACGAGATGGCCAGCTTAATCTAGCGCACGGCCCGGAAACAAAAAATAAGGAAAAAATAAAATCAAAAACCGAATAGCTCAGAATAAACGGTCCAGGCAAAGGTCGGTGGAGGCAAAAGGTGCGTGGATCTGTCTATACGTGAGTGCGAGATATTTATGAACAGCCTACGCGCGCGTGAAGCGTCGAGAACGACTGCGAATGAATTGAACCTGCAGTTGTCTGTCGACTAGTTGGAGTGTCTGTCCTGTCTGTCGTTCGTTCATTTGTCGACACGTTTTCATCCACGTCTCTTCTTTGTCATGTCTCGTATTGATTCAGTCGTCCGTCCGTCCGTCGTGCCGGCTTTTTTGCGCCGTCCGTTTGCTCGTTGTGCGCCTGCGCCGCCGTTGTCTACGGGCACAGGACGTTTTCTGCAGCTGGTACCAAGCGGCTGCCCGTTGTACGATGCCGTGGCACCGTCCTCGGATCTCTGGTTCGGGACGAATTGGCACGCACTTAGTAGGAGAAGTGGGCAGTCTGGAGGGCAGATACGCGAAATCGATAACTAACTCGTTTGACAGCGCTGGTCTACTGTACAGTATCGAGTCAAAATGCACGTGGTCATAATTGTCTGCAAATGACAACTTAGACAAGCTTGCTGGTAGACGGCGCCTCTTCTGCCCGCTAGATTCCGCGACCTAGCGGCAAAGCAAGATGTGATTTGAGTTCCGAAACAGCATGAATGCAATATTTCAGTGGCTAATCCGGGATTTCGCAACGGGGTTGGATTAGGGTTGGGTTTGGAGGTCTGAGGGTCAAGCCCCAGCGGGACCCAGGCACAGAGCCTCTGATTAGGCTGGAGGGCGAACCCCTCCCCACTAATGAAGCAGCTATGGGGGTAGGGCACAGGCCCAGAGGGCGAACAGTTTCGCTGATCTGACAGGCAACGTTGTCGCCAATTATACACGTTTTATTCCGCGTGGCATGCATAGCATAAATGCTGCTTACTACAACAGATGTCGTACGTAGCGTGGTCTGTCTGTCTGTCTGTCTGTCTGTCCCTAGAAACTGTGTTGATCACATTGAACTGCTGTAAAAAACGGCTGAACCGATCCAAATGCCGTTGCGGAGGAGCTGATTCAAGTGGGCTCAAGGAACCGTGTATTCCATAGGGTTGAGATCCCCCACGGGAAGGGAAAATTTTGGGGGTTATCCGACCCATTGAAAATCACTGGGAGTCTGCTGCAGTGTACGCAGCAAAATGGATTATTCAGACCTCAATAACAGCACGACATGCGATGCAGCCTATCGTCAGAATTCTTTGGACACTTGTTAAATTTAACTTATTTTGGCCCCTGGACAAGGGGTCGTCCGTCCATCCTGCATCCGCCACTGCAGACAGTCGTGCGTGAGTGAGCAGGACTAGTAGGATGATGATGATGATGATAACGCACGGACACGCCAGTAATCTGTTCGTCTTCTTCGCTGCCTCCGACTTCAAAGCACCCGCTCGTAGCGCTCAGTCAGTCCGGCCGGCCGGCCGGCCGGCCGGCCGGCCGGGGACCACTTATCAAAGTCGGTCTGTCGGAGATAGGGGGCGGTACGGTGCGTTGATTAGTTGGACCGTCGGATTAGCGGCGTTCAGTCATGCGTGACAGCGGCCGTGCTAATGGCTCGGCTCTGCACGTGGACCGCGTGACGTCACCGCGTGACGTCACTACATGTTCTAATCGATCCGACAGACAGCTAGGCTAATTGCACGCAGCCGCCAGTCGTTTCATCTTTGGCACCGTCTTCTCTTCTGCATGGATCGGAAGCCCGTTTGTCGGACGGCCAACCGGCTATAGCCGTGATGGCTATCATGAAGAACCAGGACAAGTTCAGTGTAGTCACGTGTACTGATTGTACGCTGCCGCGTCTATAGCGTCTAGGAGATGCCCTCTCATTTTGGTTCCAAATTTATGCAGGTGAGGCAAGGTGGTGTTTTGTCGCCAGTTTTGTTTGCTATATATATGGATGTTTTGATTGTAAGACTCAGAGATGCTGGATATGGTTGTCGTTTATTAAAATGAGTTTTACGGTTGTATTCTATATGCTGATAACATTTTGCTCTTAGCACACTCCCAGAATGCTATGCGTCACATGCTACGTGTCTGGGAACAATTTACAATTGATTCAGATGTTAAGTTTAACAGTAACAAGTCGGTGGCTTTGCGGATCGGATGTAGATATAATGCTAGTTGTGAACCGCTGCAGTTTGCTGGTGAAAAACTAAAATTTATTGTGTCACTGAAGTACTTAGGTTTATGTATTAAGGCATCTACGTATTTTAAATGCTTAATTGATCATTTAAAGTTGAGGTTTTATCGTGTTTTTAATTGCATACTCTCAAGGAGTAAGGGTGCTAACTCTGAGTTGACAACAGTTGAATTATTGAAGTCATACTGTCTACCTTTTTTACTGTATGGTTTTGATGCAGTGAACATGTCTGATGCAAATGCTCGCTCTTTGGATAGGTGCCTAGATAGAGTTGTGTACAGAATCTTTGGTGTTTGTGACAAAGATAATGTTGCTTTTTTGCGTACATCACTAGGTTTGCTGAGCGTCTCTAAGCTTGTCAAGAAGAGACGTGCTAAATTCTTGGATGGTCTAATTGGTACTGATTTTGCCACGTTAATGCATATATATTGTATTAATTGCTTAAATTAGTTTGTATCGCTGTTCATATTTTTTTCTCTGCCTGTCTGTCTGTCTGTCTGTCTGTTTGTGTTTCATGTGTGTATTTGGCTGCCTTATGGCGAATAAAGATATATATATATAGCGAAAAGCATAATGTAACGATCTGGCAGTCTGGCGTCCATCCGTCTATCTGTCTGTCTGTTCCGTCGCTGAGTACTCAACCGTGATTTACCGGGGAGGCAGCGTGCGACGCGGCCAGCTTACATTTCGGCTCGACATTAAGCACCGACATACTTGTTATGAAAGGCTGCATGATGAGCATTTAGCAAACCTTTGTTACTTAGTTAGGTTGCTTAGGTACAGTGAACGTAACATTTTGACCGATCCTTATTTGAATCTTGTTGTTGGTGAGTAATACATTCAGGCGTGTTACGTGCATGTGGACCATGTTTGAACAGATCTCAAGCGTCTCGTGTAGGTTTGCCGTTATATTGTTTCGGGGTCCCCAAATAGAGGTGTGGTAAGTTCAAATCGGCGATTTTCGACCAATATCTCGCTATCTCAAAAACGGTGCAAGATATGGACACAATTACTGAGAACGCTAATAGGAACTATAATGTGCTCTATCGATTGGTGCTATTTCCAGTGACCTTGAGTGACCCCTAACTATCCCAAACCACCCCATTTTCGACATTTTGTATTGCCTTTCATATCTTCATAGTGAGTGGTAGATAGGTTATCGGTCGCAAGTGATAGCTCACGAATAGCAAACCGTCCCTGAAAGGGGCGTGGTAAGATCACGTAAAGTATTTACATTTTTGTGGGCACCAATCATATTTCTGGAACAACGTGATCGTGTCAGGTGCTGTCAAGTTAGGTGGACTGTCAGTGTGATAAACTGGTGACCGTTATCGGTCACCAGCACTAACCGTCGACATCCGTGTACAGCACGGTGGGCGCGAGGCACTGCGTCACGCGGGTCTGTCAGCGGCAGCGGAGACTTGTCTCATTTCACCCGTATTTCGTCCCTGCTGACAGTGAGGTCATTTTGTGAGGAAACTTGAGTGACATAGCTATCACGCAGTCGATAGAAATGAACTGGTATTGTATTATATATTTGGTCATTTTAGACCGCAACGCGGGAATGTGATGAACGGACGGACTGACATACGGACAGCATGCACACACACGTATACTGCGTGCAGAAACCGCATTTGAAATTGAACCCCATTACTGGCGAGCTATACATGAGTTTTAACGTGATGCAAGCATTGCGGCCCTTGACAAGACGCGCTAAGTTTATTTCTGCCAACAGCAACTTCGTCTAATTTGTATGTAGCGAGAGTTCGCAGACGCGGAAGCCTTAGGGACTTTAATAACGCCGTATTAGAGTTTCATAATATATAATCTAGGGGCTAGAGCAATCCAGCAGCGGTCGTATCATGTTGCGTGTAATTATGTCTGGTCGTAGGCCTATGTATGTCGTGCGCTAAGTTATTATGTGGTCGACGATGAATTCTCTGTGTTCCCGTGTGTGCGCGTCCCCGCTGAGTCAGCGAGGGACGCCGAGTGCGTTGACCTTGACTCTGCTCCTGAGAGGCGACTCGGCCCAGCATGCAGTGCGCGTGAGTCAGCAGAGCTCTTCCGGTCTGATGTGCACGTGACCCTGCACCTGCACGGCGTGGCACGTGGTGATGGGTGGGCTTCATCCGTCACCTTGGCAACGAGCACCGGCAGCATGAATTAACAACATCTATTTTCACCCGCGTTTGTCTGTCTGTTAGCAGAAAAAAACAAACAAGTGTCCAAATTAATTTGGCAACAGGCCGCATCGCCGTTCTGTCACCCCTCGCGTCAGCGAATGAACTCGTCCGCTGCATGCGCATGAGCAGGCACATTCACCGTGCATAGGTACGTCACAGTTCGCCAACACACACAGGTCCCCTATTCAAAGTGCCCCTATCCGTGGGTCATTTAGACCCCATTTAATACATGGCTCCTTGGACTCACAGGAGTCAGCCCCTCAAACGGCATCTCGATCGGTTTCGCCGTTTTCGCGCCCAGCATACAGACATACAGACACGGAGCGTTATGTCTATACGTGCTGCATTGTGCATGCAACCGTTACTCAACCCTAACCAGGACGAAATGAGGCGTCGACACAGTGGAAACAGTAGCAGTAATGCGTTTACATTGCCATATCTGTTGGTAGCAGCTCGTTCTCAAATAACAGACAAGCGGTTTGCAACCAACAGGTAGCACTTTTATTACGTGGCGTGATTTAATTACCAAGTTTGGTCGGGCATTTTCAGTGGGCCGAGGAAAGATAAAGCTGCTGTGAGATTGGTTAAAACACAGCTATAGCGGTGCTTGTTGTACTGACATTTTGTGCATCAGGAGTTTTTGCTGCACCGTCCGTGCATCGAGTGTATACGTGTTCGTTTACATTTCTGCTAACCTGGAGCCAGTCAGTATATATAAT
>Ga0209780_1003273_pt1 | contig 11991 bp, 7 predicted proteins | sample WorMetexBAHAMAS2_FD_187384 | JGI IMG/M metagenome (GOLD analysis project Ga0209780, IMG submission 187384) | Marine gutless worms symbiont microbial communities from Max Planck institute for Marine Microbiology, Germany - Inanidrilus exumae... | ecosystem: Host-associated > Annelida > Digestive... | reverse complement strand
TAGTTATTTCGAGTTTAACATCCCCTTTCAACAAAATATGGTTATATCAGAGATAAAAGGTCAGGGGTGGAGAGCTATCCATACCCAGTGAAGGAAGGCCAGCGATATATTAACCTCAACCCTGGCTGCCTTTTTGTTCAGCAGCCACCTAAAAAAAGAAAGGGATCGACAGGCTCATTTAAATTATTATGCTAGCGCCTACAACAGGGGAGGGAAGACAACTATCACACTGCAAGACTAAACTAAACCAAATACAACAAAACACCAGAATAAATCTTAACTAAGCAATACAGATAACACAAAATTAACAAAACAAACTAAACCCAGGTTCGATCGCCTACGATCTCCGGCCTGTAAACGGAGTGGTGACTATTCTGGTAGAAAGGGAAGGGATGACAAAAGAAGAAAATAGGTAAAGCGAACCAGAAAAGGAAAAGGGCTAAAATTTCAGAAACATGACAAATGACCGACAGGGATGGTAAAGGTGGAGACGGATACCTGCGAGCAGGTCGGTGTGTACGGTGCGACTGACTAATTGGCGGCGGCGGAAAATCGTAATCACTCGGCACTCGATGTAAACTGGGCCGTGAGTCTGTCACAACAGCATAACAACAATAACTGCATCATCATTACCATACTAATATTAATAATCATGATGATGACAACTAGATAGTCATATTGTGTGGAATGCATACAGTATTTGGCTCAAAGTGCTCGGCTATCTGTGCATAAGCTGTTTACTTCTTGCATTCGATGAAACCTAGTGTCACATGACTCAATAGTCGATGGTGATTGGCTGCCTAAACTTGAGTCATGTCAGCATGAGCATTATCTGCCATGTTGTCAAGCCGCATCGGACATAGCAGAAAATTGTAGTAAGTTTCTTGAATGGAGTGTACAGGCCATGGGAATGACTTTGAACTGATTATAATGGTGGAAATGGAAACTAGAAATCCCACCGATGGTTATTTTGGTAGTGAATTTCCAGCGATTTGTAATCATTGTGGAGTTATGGCGGCCTGAATTCGCAAAGCGTTGAATTTTTTTTAGAAATTTTTGCATTTTTTGGAAAAAACGACCCCTTACAGTATTTGTTGGTCAGCACGAAAGATGACACTCACATAAACGTCCCGCAGAGAGTGGAAGGCTGAGTTGACATAGGCACTGCAGCAACAGTACACATCCAGTGCCAAAAGCTATAGACCATAGCAAGTGGCTATAGTGATAGTCCACGTAAGAAAGCAAGTGACATTTTAGGTATTGAGCAAACTGTTATAACGCTGACACCACTCGGACAGCCAGTGGCAAAGAAATCGAAATGACTGCAATGTAAGTTGTAAGATCTCTGACACGGGCAGTTGATGACAAAGCCACTTTCACACATCACAACGGTACTCAAAACACTGAAGGGCATTACAGGAGGCAAGAAATCGTTATGTAGAACTGAAACAGTACCTATAACTGGCGGGTGTGCTGCAGCATTGGCATAGATGGGCTCATCCATCAGTTCATGATGTGATGTCCTCATCAGTGGGCCAGCACTACCAGCAGCAGTGGCTGACGGCTGATTGCTTGGTGGAGGAGTGTCATATGGCACATCGTGTAGCTCGGGCAGACATCGCTGTTTAGCATCTGCATCACCATCACCAACATCATCAGCCTTCGATGTCAACCACAGTAACACAATACATCCACATCTCAGGTCGGACACTGACACTGCGAACACCATCTAGTAAAACAATAAACAGAACAGCAAAAAGGACTTGAGAATACGATACGATACAATACGACTTAAGAAGTGGTCTATCTCTTGAGATACAGACAACTCAGTTTGGAAAAACTGTCATGTTTTTTTGTGATTTGACATTATCTACCAGTGTCTCAACCACGTTACTTATTTAATGACTTACTCAACGACAATCTTAACTCACAAAGTAACAATTACACTGACACTGACAGTAGTGCAAATGGAAAGCAACAGCAATTCACTTTAGTTAACTGTATGTAAGTCAAAGCTAAAGTTAAAAAAATATCCTGTGAAACAGAAATTAAATAAAACTGAAATAAAACAAACCAAATATAAATGGCAACTGAAAATAAAATCCAAGCTTGTAAAATATCTAAGCGTCACTTGATCTTTCACTTGACCTAAAGTCTATAACTTTAGTCTAAAACCGAAGTTTAAACTGAATGGTTAAAACCTCGTTTTAGACTGAAATGAGATTAACTTTTAGACTTTGGTTTTAGAATGAACTTCCCATCTCACTGGCAAATGCAGATATATTTTACATTTACAACAATCTAACTAACTGACTCATTGATTTTGGATGATGCTATTTTATTGTTAGGTGCTTTTGGTCCATGGCAGTTCGTTGAAGCTTGCGGTAAAATTAAAATAATTATACCGCAAGCTTCAACATCATCGTTAAAGTATTGCTTACATTTGCTTTAGCGAAAGATAAAGTGATTTGGTTTAAGAAAAAAGTTTCAACTCCCAGGATTTAGTGATAACTGCCTATCTAAATACATTACAGACGTTTGGTCTGAAACTGGATTGCCAAGATTAACTTCGGTTTTAGATCAAAGTTTGGTGTAAAACTTTAGTTTAAGCGGTGAGTTTGGTTTTAGATTTTAGTTTAAGACTCAAAGTTTAGTGTCATTTCATGATTTGCATTAATTAGATCTTCGACTGAACTTTTGATTTTAAACTAGTTTTAGCCTTTGATTTTAGCTAAAAATAAAGTGACCCATTGTCCAGGTTTGCTTCAGTTAGCCGGAGAACTCCAAAGGTTTCAAAAGAACCCAATGCCAACTGCTGGAGTAATACGGAAAATCCACCGGTAACTTGTTGAGTTATTCTGCTAACAAACAGACAAAAATAGGTCAAAACATTACCCTCGCTAACATGTGGCGGTGGTAATCACACGAGCATGCTTTGCACTGTGTCAATTAAACAGTGTCAGGGCAACAAATCACTACTACTGCTGTGTTATAGAGACGGACCGGCATCTGTGAGTGATGCAGGAGCACAGTCTACACTGGCGTTGGCTGCAGCAGCTGCTGCTGACGACGATGAGGATGAGGAGGATGGCGGGTTATTAAGACAATCAAGGCTGCTGGTTCGTCGCACTGGCTCAGGCACCATTCCATTCACATACTCGGCCGACTTGTCAGCTGCAGCAGCACACGGCAGAGGAGGCGGCAACTGACGCCTGTCAATCACGACACCACAACAACCATTCAATGACCCTTTACGCAGGAAACCAGCGTAAGCTAGTACCAGAAAAAAAAACACTTACTCCTCATTGTCATTATTCAGCGTCTTTACTCAATTTCCTCCATCTACTGTAGTCCACAGCATCCGCCGGTTTTAGCTGGCGAGTATGAAAGTTTTTCCCACAACCGACTTTGCTTTGATGCTGTTGGCTGGGAGACAGCATCCAACAAATCTGCTCTATAAATTCTAAAGGTTAACTTTTAGCAGACGAGACCTGGAGTAAATCGAGGAAACTGGATCGATCACACAAAAACCAGAAGTAACAGTAATACACAAGTTACTACAGAAGTGAAGTGACATGAAATTCAAAAGAAGAAAGAGCTGGCTGACCTTGGCAGCGGTGGCGACGTGTGGAAAGAACTCCGCGGAGGTAATGGTGGCGCCGGGGGGAGATTTTCACGCCGCGGCATACTTGGTGACACCCACGGCGAGCCGTTATTGGGCGACTGTCGACGGGCTTGGTCTGACGACGAACGAATTGAAGAAGCCAGTGATGCTAAGTTGCTGTTAGCCAGCCACTGAGACGGTTCCTACATTCACGTCATTATCACATACTTATGTAGCATCTTTGCTACGTATCTGGCAAAATCCAGTTCTGTCCCAAAACCCTGCAATTGGCTGAGGCATGTCACATGATCGCTTATGCCCTGCCGACTCAGTTCAGCGCATACAACTGAGTCATCACGGTGTCAAACACAACCCTGACCTGAGTGGGTGGGGCTTGACACAATCATGCAACCTGCTTCAGCCAATCATAGGGTTTTGGGACAGAACTGCCATTTTACTAAATACATTCACTACACATTCCACTGTGGGTTGACAACAATGGTGGAGTGGTACAGAACAGGCCAGATAACAAATACATCTGTTGCACAGTAATTCAAGAGATGAAACCTGGTGAATATTAGACAACAACAACGACAAAATTATGAGGTGATCTATTGACTGATTAAGGTTTTACGTCCAATTTGATACAAATAGGGCATTTTTGAGATGTTCTTCTTTCCCAGCCAATCTTTTGACTTAGTCTAAAGAACTAAATCTAACACAACAACAGCAAACATGAATCGATAACAAAATATACCATAATATAAAATCAACACAAAAAACTAAAACAACATTTGGTCGTCTCTTACCACGGTCCCCTGCCTGGAAATGGCATGAGCCTATTCTTCAGGAAGTAAATAGGTAACGAAATAAGTAAGTAAACAATTTATATAGCAGCGTAATCAACAAATGAATCAGGACTCACTACAGCCCAACAGCCCACAATGGGCCAAAATTAGGAAGTGGCTGTCGGTGCTAAGTACCTCAAAGGCATCATCATCTTCATCTACACTCGGCGAGTTGCGGATGCCAGTCCTTGCAGTTCCACGTGGATCAAACGGATCGACCACGACCTGCTCCGTGCCCTTGATCTCTGTCCGACAGAATGGACATCCCTGTCCATCAGAGTCCTGCCAACACGGAATTATTTTATGGTGTTCTGCAGAGGCATGCAAATCCATGAGTACTTTCTACACTGTGTCTCAAAAAAACGACACTGCTAACTGCTTGCTACAACTTTGGGGTACATCAACCGATTTTGATAATTTTTGGCAGAAATGTCGTTTTTTTGAGACACACTGTAGTTATGATAATGATGATGACGACAACGATGATAATAATGGTGATTATTACTGGCTCGCCTAATGGGCCAGTATTGTTTTGTTCGCTGGCATCTGTTGTCGTCTGTAACACTGCCGGCGGGCGGACGGGTGGGTCGGTCGCCAGATGCGTGTGCAGTCAGGTAGCCGACACTCCATGGCGGGCCAGTCGTGTTACATCCCGTTAAGGTGACACCTTGTTGTTAATGCTGTTGTTATTTCATATATCACTGGCACTGTGTAAAGGATGAGGCAATACTGCCCTTAGTAGCACATTGGGGGATTAAGTAAGCATAAAAATACGGCAGATTTTCCTTGGTAGGGATCAGTGCTCTGAATTCGCTTTAATGCTCTAACAATCTTGGTTGGATGACAAGAAAAGTCTTTGGCCTGTAAAGTAACCCTGCCCAAATCATACCAAAACTGCAGAAAACAAGCCGCAATTGTAGATGGTAGCTTTGCTCCTGGCGAACTCGACCAAACATAACACTGACTGACGTCCAACTGGTGCTGCCACCTGGCGAACTCGATGAAATATACACGTCGTCTTTGACTCAGGTCCACTGGTTCCATTATATAAAAACATGACGTCATCCACAAACTGAAGTACATAACATATTGTACTGTCATCAGAGGAGGACTGAGCCACAGCCACAGGTAACATATACAGAATTAATCAGCCCCGTATGGAATTGACAATAGACTCCTCAGAACTGATGTTTATGCCAACCTCAAAGTCACGTGACACAAAAACTAGGCCGAATAACAAAAACTGGCCCGATAAAGTTTAGATATGTGCCCTAGTTTAAAATTCCATGGTCAGTTGCCAGCTCCCATTGTAAATGGCGAAGACAGCTGTTGAAAATGGCCCAATTTCCAACTTTAAAGGGCTTGTGACCCTGACCTAGCTTGGATCGGGTCATACTGCATACCATCCCTCATCACTCATTGACCTCTACCTACATGCCAAATTTCACTAATATTGAAAAACTTTTTGCGGAAGGACAGACGGACGGACGGACGCACGTACGTACGTACAAACATTTGAGACTGGCTTTATTAGGTCAACTCTGTCGAAGAGTCAAATTAAGAAGTGGACTTGGTTTTTGAAATAGGCAAGTAGGCAGACAACACACAAACAAAAAAAACAGACAGACACAGAGACATACATGCACACTGATGACAATACTTTGTAAATCCGGTTAAACAATAACAGTATTAGCAAAAGTATGAACAGTTGGAGGTCAAGGTCATAGATTGCTGCAGCATCGGTAAATGGCTGACCTGCCAGGAAGTAAGACACGGCGTACAGAGCAGATGTCCGCATGGCTCAATGCGAATGTCTTTGTCATTCTCAGCACAAATCTTGCACAGCTGGAACGTGGAGCCCATCTCACAGTACAACTCATACTGCTCCTGAGTCACTCGAATATGGTCCTCAGGTGCATCTTGTACGAGGACACTTAGGTCGGCCGTCATGCTCGACTTGCCGTCGGGGTACAGGTAACTACACAGGTACAGGTAAGCACATACATGTGCCTGCTTGATTTCATGCTGATAACTGAGCAAACAGACAGTCAACTGAACGAGGTCACACAAAAATTAACAAACAACACTGGTAAACAGAAAATAGAAAATGGAAATCCGAAGTAATACCAAACACAGAACACATTGCTCATCAGTGACAATTCACGTGACGAAACATAATGTCCGTTACCATTTCCATGGTAAGTTACTATTTCGTCTTGGAGAACAAACTCAGTTTCGTTTTAGTTATCATTCCTTACAGTTAACTGAAATTAATAATTTTACGTACAGTTTCAATTACTGTTAATGAATATATCACCGCTATTATGTGAAAAATTATAACTAAGCAAACTAGAAGGGCTCAGTAGAGCACATATGGTACCTCCCCCACCGTCCTTGACCTTGACCTTCCAAAATTTAATCACCTTCTTGTCCTGTGGCCAATGATATGACTGATGAAGTTTGGTGACAATCGGGCTTGAAGTGGCACCAGGAAGTTGTTCATACCTACATAAAACATAACCTCCCATCATCTTCGTTGGGGGAATGTCAACGATTAAATGTCAACACTGTCAATGCATTCACTTGTTAGCTACAACCTATCGAATATAAGCAAACTTGTCAAGTGTTGATTTATCTTACAATCCTTCTCGCTGGCCATCAAGTAGAGCCTGACAAAGTGACTTGTTCTGCGGAATTGTCTGCAGTATTTGACCATCACCGGTGACGTAACCAATCGCCCACTGACCAAGCCGTGTGCAGCTCAACCGAAACACGTAGCTAACATACAACACACACTACAGGTACTACTACCACTGCCACATCCAATGCTTCTTTCAGTCTCCATTTAATGGAGCTTCCCTTCCTGTGTGGGTCCCCAAAAATAGAAACTCTGGACAAACAGGGAGCCATTTTACAAACTAGGTGCCATATTCTCATCATACAGCAATGGAGGGGACTCATAAATATGTACGAATATCATGCACTGACCATGTGTGATCCTAGAAAGCTTGTAGAATAAGCTTCAGGAGTAATAGAAAGTCATATATGGAATACGAAGCAAAACCAATGACCTTCAAAGTCACTCACCTACTACAAGCCTTTTCAGTGACATTTTTGTACAGTTGTGCAGCAGCTGACAAGATTTCAACTGACACAGTGCACTCTGCGGTCCCTCTGTGACAGTTCAGCTTATTTTATTACCAGTTAACCCATCTGCTGCTGTGTTTAAATACTTTTTGCTACAGATAATTCAAGACCATATTCTCTCAGTTGACAGTTGTACAAATGGGGATGGAATGAAGACAGAAACAAATTTTTATGGAGACGAAATGGAAGATCTGTGAGGATGGGTTGAAATAGAAGTGAAACTGCACTGGGGTATGTGTAATTTCAGTTACACTGCAGGTCTCCACTGCTGACATCATGATTGGTTTCTGTTTACCACATGATTATCCATATCCAGCTAATGCCGATACAGAGAGACAGAGACAATAACATCCACACGACCACTGTGCAGCGAGAGCTGACTCAAATTAACCCACACATAAAGTGCGATATTTTCTGGGAGCAATTTTGGCCCTATGCAATTCCAACATCACCAATAACCAACATGCATTAAGCAGGAACTCAACTCGAGCCCACCACCTTAAGTGCCGAGCATGCGCCGCTCCTTTAAACTGTTACAGAAGTTGTGAGACAAAGCAAACAGAACTGAATGAGGATCATTATGCCGACGGCTTCTGACCTGCCTGGTTTGTTGATGTATTTCTGTAGCCTGGCTTTAACTTCATCATACGTCAGGAATGCTACATAGCCGGGGTGTGTCACTGCCAACACGTTCCAGTTACGTAGCAAATTCCACCACGGCTGGAACAGGCTGTAAACACACCACTCAAAATTGCTACTTACTCACAACTCTCACGAAAAGTTCTACTCATCATCAACAGCAAATGTGACCGCTTAACAACACTTTTCCTTACATCCTCTGCTTGACTAACTGAGTTAAAGTTTCACGTCCCATCCGACACCAAATAGGTCATTTTGGAGACGTTCTTACCAGCCAATCTCTTGGCTTAATACTGAAAAACTGAAACAAACACAACAAAAGCAAACATGCATCCATAGCAAAATATACTACAACATAAAATTAACACAAAAAAATAAAGCCAGGTTTGGTCGCCTCCTACGATCTCCGGCCTAAAAACGGAATGGGTCTATTCTGGAAGGAGCAGATAGATACATCAAAAAGTAAATGAGTAAGGAAGTAAATAAGAAAAAAACATAAGGAAACAAAAACGTAAGGTAGAAAGCAAGTGAGGAACGAAGTTAAGTAAACATGCAAAAACACAATTTGTATAGCGCCGAAGTCAATACATGAATCACGGTGCATTACTGTCCAGAGCCAGTATGGGGTGCCTACATCCTCTGTGACAAACTATTTAACCATTAAACATGCAAGAAAACAAAAGTAATCACTTTCGTTCAGCAGTGATGAGCTACCATCTCCTCCAGTTAACAACATCTGAACAATGATGACTGTTTGCAGGGAAGAATGTTAGAACTGTTCCGGGTTGTGTGTGGTGAGTACTATAATTGTGCACAATGATGTGCACATACATATAAGCAGTTCTTACACTGGACGTTTCTCTGCAATCTGATGTAGAGGGCCAACCAAGACCAAGACCTCCCCAGTCATTGCCCTCGAAAAAGGGTCAGGGGGACATTAGGAACCCCATCCGGAACACAAGTGGCTAGGTGTTCTTGATGGTTACAACTTACACGACTTGTGACCATGCCAGGGATGTCATTAGCACTCTGTCAGACAGACTACTGGTTATTTGTATGGCTACTAAGCCACTTACAGCTATTATGCTGATTAAGGACACCACCCTTGTGCTGGAGAACTCATGATAAAACCAGTGTGCAGAAACCAACTGCTTCACTAGGGAACTCTGAAGCCCCAACGAAGATAAGCTGAGTATGCTCACCTCTCTGTACCACCAGAGGCACCCGAATAAGGAAGCCATGAGACATAGACGAAAGGCTGAGACCAAATTGGCACTCTTGGATGAAACTGAAGAGGGGAAACACTGAGACAGTTGAGACTGCATCTCCTATGCAAATTTTTTTTTACTTTTAGTTCTTTTTCAATAATTTTATATTCTTAATGACACTGTCAGTTAGCCTATACTAAGATTAATCTTTTTAGATCTTGTCACCTGTCACAGTACAGTAGTCACAGTGCTTATCAAAGCATCCTTCCACCATGTAATCTCCATGTCATATCATACTGAATTTAACATGACAATTACCGTGTAAAGACATCGAATTCAAAACACGAAATGTAGTCGTTACAGGTCAAGTCAATTGTAGATTTCAGTGCCATTGCTTCTAAAGGAGAACCTATTGAATGAATTTCGTTGAGCGATTGACGAAACTGCTTCCACGGAACAATTGTTCTAAAATGCACAAACACAGCTTCTGACAATCTACTGACACAATGTGCTGCATAACATTTCTATAGATGCATTTTCACTAAAGAACTGATATAATGCATATCCAATTGTTTCTATCACTTCTCATGCAGTTACAAAAATTTAACATATATAATCACATCACACCAAAAATTAATGCGTGATCAATTTTTGTGGTTTTTACGAACAAGTGCATAGCAGATTATGAAAGAATAACAGAATTACTCAAAAAATAACAAAGTGATCAACAAATACAAACATTCAAACACCACAGTGTCTGCCTAGGAGTTAGAATAAAGAAGTCCACGAAACCAAGAGTACTAAAATATATGTGCAACAGCTGATATTTTTACGCACTTGTCTGGAAATGATTTCTTCCACCAGTCCGCAGCATCACTCTTTGTTATGCGAAACGTGTCACCGGCATACAGTCCTCCAGGAAAAAGTGCCCTTAGCTCTGCTAGCATGTGTGAGAAAACCAGTGACAGCTTTGTAAGACTTCTACGTGGCGTCGAGTGTTCATCAAACATTTTCTCTCGACCGTCTTTAAACAGTTTCAATGTCTTCTTACTCTTGTTCATCAGATTATCGATGAAGATGCGGAAATACTCTATCTCGTTCAGCAAGTGCATACGTTCATCGTATTTTACGTTGATCAACTTTAGATGTTGGTAAGTGTCCGGCAGGATGTCCAGTATGAACGGGGGCGAGTTTTTTAGGTTCATTTTCGGGTGTTGACATAGTTTTACGACTTTATCCATCAATTTCCACGATTTTTCGATAGTTTTCTTATCGACAACAAGTCTAGGCGGCGCCACGGCGTACGCTATCGCGCCATGCATTCTGCTGAAGAAACCTTTCGCCTGTACAGCTTTCGGACGACTAACACCTCCAGTCGCCATCTTTCTCTTCCAACTATGCTGCATACACTACAACACATCACACTTAGTACGTTTAAAGTACTTATTTGTTAACAGGTATACACAGAAAAGACGACCGCATAGTTAAATAAAATTAATTCAAAAATGCGACACTTTATTATATATTAGAAAAATAGTATCAAATTATTTGCAATACCTGTTAATACGGTTTAATTTCGATGCAACCCTGATAACGCAAATGCGCTGCAGTGCAGTTTCCGCAGTCGGCTATTTTTAGTAACTGGAATGTGGCTTTGGTTGCTATGCATTGCATGATTCGCACCGTTTCATACATCTGTCACGCATTATCATCTTACTTTTGATAAGGCCATGGAGGTTTTTGGGACAATTTTTGTTTTGGTCGTCTGTTCATGCACATTTATGTTAAAGCAGTCACTCTGCCTTTTATCCACTGTGTCATCCGTCATTGTCAAAACGTTTCCAATGATGTAGTTATTGCTATAATAGAAGCTTTCTATACCGATTCTCATCAGGTTTGGAATTCACACGTCAACTGCCAACATTTTACGGTGTAAGTTCGTCGTTATGAAGTTCTTGACTTCATCTTCTTGTCTAATGCCTATGCCCATTATTACTGTTAGTTTTTTGTTTACGAGAACCAGCTTTTTGTGTTTAGGCTGTGCCTACATGTGGGGAACCCGACGTATAATTTCACTCAATCCAAGTTCGAAAGTCATAACTCATTATGTCCCACCCCCAACATTCCTACAAAGCCTAGGTAGGGTATCACTCATGGCCAGAGTAATCCACAAAAGCCGCCTCGATTACTCTGCACCGTACGGCTTTACGATACAATACGATACGGTACAGCGTGCGCTCAAAAGCTGACGAGATGGCCAGCTTATAGTCTAGCGCACGGCACAGAAAGAAACGGAACGAGAGCTCATCAGAAAATGAGAAAGCGAACGTGAACGTTTTACGACGACATCGTACATGTAGAGGCCAGATCCTGCGCCCATTAAACTGAGTTCCTAATTTCTACGGTAACTAAGCGTCAATGGTAATCTATGTAGTGCAACCAATCATCTATGCGCCTCGCATATCATCAAACCGAGTTATCAGAGTTTGTTTTGCCTAAATAATGCTGAATAAGGGGGCAGATGGTATTAATATGGTCATAAACT
>Ga0209780_1003272_pt1 | contig 11992 bp, 6 predicted proteins | sample WorMetexBAHAMAS2_FD_187384 | JGI IMG/M metagenome (GOLD analysis project Ga0209780, IMG submission 187384) | Marine gutless worms symbiont microbial communities from Max Planck institute for Marine Microbiology, Germany - Inanidrilus exumae... | ecosystem: Host-associated > Annelida > Digestive... | reverse complement strand
GCTGCTGAACAAAAAGGCGGCCAGGGTTGAGGTTAATATATTGCTGGCCTTCCTTCACTGGGTAGAGATGGCTCTCCACCCTTGACCTTTTGTCTTTGATATAGCCATATTTGTGCTGAAAGGGGACGTTAAACTTGAACTAACTAACTAACTAACATCTCTGATATAGCCATATTTGTGCTGAAAAGGGACATTAAACTCCAACTAATTGTTTTATGAAGTAGTTAATGGTCAGCTGCACTGAATATGTTAAGCTTCATCCAGTGCAATGCGATGATGAGTTTTGGAAGTCAAAAGGTCAAGGAAAAGGTCAAGAGGTTCTAGTGGATGAGCAATACTGAAATTTGTGCAAGTGTCAGTCATTAGGGCTTACTTGTTTCTCGTTTCATTATCTCTGTTGATTGATTATGCTGGCTGTGTCTAGTGGTAGGCATAATGTAATGGTCTGGCGTCTGTCTGTCTCTGTCCCATCTTTTTTCTAACCTTAATAGGGAGCACGGCACATACGTGATTCACCATGGGAGCACATAACACAGCGTTCATCCAAGTATTACGAGAATGGAAATACTTGTTATTGTTAAGTAAAGTTGACATAATAGCGTGAGTGCTTTGGCAATGTTGGTTTGGAAGCAGGAAGGGCATGTCATGTAAAACCTGCTTCAGTTATTCAAACGTTTTTCTTGGTGGTCTGGGCCCATTCTGCAGTGAGTTAGGAGAATAAAGGCCAGTGAAACAAAATGGAAAGTGTTAGTAGTAGTAGTATGCCTGATCTGAATTAGCTAGATGATGTAGCTTGAAGATTGCGTCTCTTGGTATTGTTTTGTTTCAGATGAGGTTCAGTGCTTTTTTCCTATGCTGTACTGTATTGCATGTTACTGATTGGCAGTATTGGCTGCACTTAGCATTTTAGTGCGTGTCGCATACAGTGCATGACTTGTGCTCTGGTATGGTGTATCAAATGATAACCTATTGCTTGACCAGTCTACCATGTTTGTGTCAGAGTTACCAAGATAAGTTGCGTGTCGGTGTGATATTGTTGCAGATAAACAGTGATGATGACAGCATTGAACAGAATTCTTCTGTCATTATTCAGGTATGTTTTATGTTCAGATGCTAATGTCTATTTACCTGTGTCAAAATCAAAACCTAGACTTTCATTTTGAGTGAAATATGTCAAAGTGGTTGGCAGGATCAAGCAAGCTTCATTGGGGTATGTCTGGGTTCCTCAAAAAGGGTGCTTCCCTTATACACTTACCTGAAACTTTGAACTTGGTTTTTAATTTTTACGTCACACTTGACATAACTTGTCACCACTGTAGCGACACAGTATGTTGATCACACCTAGTGTTAGACTGTTAATAACAGATGACAATCAGCCACTACAGCAGTAGGGATGCTGTTGCCCCTCTCACGTTTTGCAAACGACTTTGGCCTTTCACTAATATTCTCTATATATGTCACGTTGCGTTACGCTAAACATGTTAGGAAGTCAGTGATTTCTTGCAGATGCAGGAATTTATATTGAGCTGTGCGGAGTTTTGGGCTTTTGATGCACTTTTGATTGATTTTCGATGTAGGGTGCTGTACAAGTTTGTTTTGATTGATTGATTGAGGATTATGTGGTTTCCGATAAAAAAAATTTTTATTTGTTATAATATACTGTCGCCTTCTTTCTTTTTTTGTTGCAGCACCCATCGTCTGGAATGCATTACTAGCAGGTTGACTCTTCTGAGTCGCCTAATAAAGTAGGGCTCAAATGTCGGTTTGTCCGTCCATCAACACAAAGTTTCTTCGATTTCAATGAAATTTGTCATGTAGGTAGAGGTCGATGAGTGATGCACGACGGTATGCAGTATGACTGATCCAAGGTCAAGGTCATGAGCCCTTCAAAGTTGGAAATCCTTGCATTTTAAAATGCTTTTTACCTTTGCCATTTACAATGGGAGCTTTCAACTGACCACTGATTCCTAAACTAGGGCACAATATCTAAATTTGATCGGGCCTGCTTTTGATATTCGTCCTAGTTTTTACGTGACGTGACTTTGAACTTGGCAGAAATGTTAGTTGTAAAGAGTCAACCATCAGTCCCGCATGGGGCTAATTTTTGGACTTGGTGACTGTGTTTCCTTTTAAGAAACAGTTAAAAGTAGACAGTGATTTTATGCTGCCATTCAGTATTCTTTACTTTGGTTCTTTTAAATTTGATGTTTAAATATTGTTGCAGATTCCGGAAAGGATTCAGTTGCTCAGAAAGGCATTGCTGGATTATCTCAGTGGAATGTCAGGACAGGACCCGGCACTTGAGGTATGTTTTGTCAGCGGTTGTTGGAGAATTCAAAGGAACTTTTCGTGAATTGAAATACTTCGGTATCTATATTGTGGCAGCTAAATGTTTTAAGGTCAGTATTAATCTCTTAATAAAGGTTGAATTTTTACATGTTGTTAATTGCATCTATGCACACTGTAAATCTGCTAACTCTGAAATTTGTACAATAGAAACACTCAAAGCGTATCGTTTGCCATTTTTATTATATGGCTTGGAATCGGTTTTTTTATTTGATAGTCAGTTGCATTCTTTAAACTAGACGGGTTGCAGTGTATCTGGGAACACACTGCAATATAGGCTTAAGAGAGCATTTCCCACCAGCGTACTTGACAGGTGACCCAACAGTTTACTTATTTACTGACGCACAAGCTGTTTATTTCCTGCATTCGACGATACCTAGTATCGCGTTTCTGCGACTGAGTGATGCCATCATTATCTTTCGTGTTACTTATTTTCAGTCCACAATTCAGTCTGCTTTTCTGCCATGTCGGCAGCCAGGCAGCTGCAGTGGCGTACGTGGTTTACCCAATGTCGCACATCGGCCGTTGCTGAAAATGTGGGAAGTACATTCTTTGTACGAAGGGTACAGCCCAGGGGAATGATTTTAAATTGATTCTAATGGTAAAAATGGAAACTAGACATCCCATAGGGGGATCATTTGGTAGTGAATTTCCGGCGATCTGTAATCATTGTGTAATTATGGCGGACTGAAGTTGCAAGAGCTGAAAATTTTGTATGCAATTTTAGTTGGTTTATTTAAGGATAAAACAACCCCTTATGGTAAAATTTTAAAAAATTTTATTCCGAAAGTTTACATGGCGACACATCGACGTTTTTGTGTTCAAATTTCGTAAGATTCGTTTGACCGGGAAATTGGTGAAATTGTGCATTATTTAGTGGACAAAAAACAAAATGTTGGCTGCCTCTCAAACTGTCGCTAATGTGCGGATCGCGCCAAAAATCTGCCAGGGCCAGCCCCCAACAATGTACTCACTGTGCTCTAGATTTTATCCAAGTTGGTTCACTTTCGGTGGAGTTATAGCTGAACGCATGAACACCGTTTTTGCCCCGTGGTGTAATTCCAATATGGACTCTTTGAGTCTATAATAATTGTATTAATAGAGCTGTCTAGAAAATTTTTGGAGTCGGTAATGCTTAATATGTCGATGATATATGGCATTCTGTTGGGCTCTTTAACTTTTTAATGCCATTCCACCATGCCTTCTCCTATATGTTTTCCCCTCTGCCTTTATTGTTGTACCACATTTGAGTCATTTATGTAGTGTAATATGACATAAATTACTTGTTGAATTCTGTTTCAGCACTCTTTAAGGGAATGATGTATATCTATCATAAGGTTTTGGTTTGTACTCTGCGGTTATTTACACAGGTGAAGTTGCTTGTGCTCTGTTTTGCTGCACAGTTTGCTCGCAAGTTCTATCTGGCCCAGTGGTACCGCGATTGTTCCATGGCAATCGCCAAATCGTCAGATGCGTCGACTGAAACGGCGTCAGTAGTCAGCGAGTCTGCTTCAGCTGATGTACCGCAGAGAAGGAAAAAGAGTCGTCGTCAGTCTGATGAGTGTGCGAATGCCGTCGATGCGGCATCGATTTCCATCTCTGGTCATTGTAATGATGCACAGATGGAATTGAAACAGGAGCAACGGTGGCTTCTGAGACAGATGCAGACTGGTTTCACATCTGCCACTACTACCAGGTTTGTCTTCGCTGTTATTTTACTAGTTTTTATTCATTTTCGGCAGACTGAGTTCTTTATTAATGCACATTGCGTGCACTTACAGTCAATGCAATTTTTTTCTGGACAAACCACACTCACATGGAGTGACATTTTCGACCACTCACCTAGCATCTCGACATCCACTTTGGACCAACACAGTACTGTCCAGCTTGATGGAGGCATGGTCTGATTCTCAGCTACAGTGGTCAGTAGTCTTTCGCGACTAACATTACAGTTTGGCAATCTGGTTTCAGCCTGCATTGTCTGACCAAATCGAATAGTTTCTGCACCGGCCGAGCCCTTTTGCTGCAGATGTACACGAGTGGGAGTTGGCATCCTATGACAAGTGTGGATGTGTGATGCTTCGGACAATATTAGACATGGTGAATGAGTGTTTATCACCAGTGCTTCCTGGTGGTAGTCTTACAATGGCTTCCTGTACCAGCAAAGACATAGTGGCTGGAAGACATGGCGAAAGAAGCACTCGTAAAAACCAAGTGTTTGGTTTATGCATGCACATCAGACTGTGCTGCCTGTTTTATTACAAGGATATGGAGACTGCAGAAAATACTACAGTAGTTATCCTCAAAGGTTCCTCTTTTGAGTACTTGGCCTCTTCTTAGAATGCCTGTCAGTAGTAATGCAAGTATCTTGCTACAAAACGAGCAGTTTTCCAGTTATATTCTATATTATTAAAAAAATTAATACTGGTATTTGATGCTTCAATAGTATGTATGCCTTGTGTGTTTTTTGAACTATATTTTGTTACGAATGATTATCATTAATTTGGGAAATTTGACCAAAGACTGAATATTGAACACACAATTAATATTTTCTCAGCAGTATAGTCAGTTTGTGTTCCAGTTTTCTTTAATGTGCAAAGAAATTTAAAAAATGCACTGTGCCACTTGCCCATTTAATGGTTATTTTCCACGTGAAAACGTACCAGCAGGTTATTGTTTTAAGTTTCTTTTTTCTCTTGTTCTGAACGTATACATACTATTCAGACAGACCAAAACTTTTTATATCCATCCTCACACCATCCCCCGCATGTCTTTGTCGACATCCCTCTGATTCCTTCTATCTCCGCCACAGTACAGTGTGGCATCCAGTCAGTATTGTCTTTATTGTTCAGCATATCCACGCTCTCTGAGTGTCTTTCCCATCATCACATTGACTTTTAACCCCACCTCTCATCAATCTCTGTGCTCTAGAGTTTGAGACTTTTGCCATTTGACATATGTCACAGAAGGCATTATGTTTTCGGGCTGTGTGTCCACCACATTCGTTCATCCAGACAGATTGTTACCATGATATCTCATGAATGGATTGAGCAATCTCAATGAAATTTACAGGGAATATTCACTAGTCCCTAATGATGACCTGATTAGATTCTGGAGGTCAAAGGTCAAGGATACAGCAGGCCATTGAGGTGGCAAAGGCATCCACGTCTATACTGGGGCATTGAAGTGTATCTTCTTTCTTTTAGTGTTAACCCACATATCCATCTAAGCATGCTCATCTGAGTTCTAGACAAGTTTACCTTTGCATGGTATTGGTGATGTAGTTCTCCCCGTGAAAGCGAGGGAGTATGTTTTTACCGGCGCTGGTTTGTGTGTCTGTCTGTCTGTGTGTCTGTCTGTGACCACGATAACTAAAAAGATTGTGGACGGATTTGTACCAAGGAGGAAAGGGAAGAACAAATTCGTGTTTCATTACGATTGGTAGAGGGATGTGGAAGTAACGGTCAAACAACTCCGTAAACCGACGATTGTTTACATTTTATACTTCTTCGAACGATCATACCTGAGACACTGAATCATACCTTAACTGAAACGAAGTGGTTTGAGTTCCTACACTCGGAACTTGAACTAGAGTTCCAAGAATTTACTTCAATTTAGTAGGTGTGGCAAGTGTTGTGAAGTGTTGGCGACAAACTTTTGTGGGGAGTTGTAGTCTCTCAGAGTACTTTCCATCTAGTTGCTTATATAGTTCTTAAGAATCGACTGTTTAGTTGTGTTCATGCTGTCATAGTTAAAATTCAGTAATCTGTCTTGCAGGCTAACTTGTGAAAATGCACGTCTGGTTTTGACTTACCTGGTGTCACGAAAACCTGCTTCTTTGTTTTGAGCGTTATCTTCGGCAGGTAATTACATTCGAGTCTGTTTCTGTTTACATCCTGCATAAGTGTAGATTTTTATGTATGTGTCTGTAGTAGTACAGGGGCCCGATTTACAAAAAAAAAAATCTTAGGAAAGACTTTGGATAAAGTGTGGCTTACAATTATATCTGAAGAAAAACTTTTGCAAAACTTAAGATCAACTTAAGAAAACTTCAATTTCTCAAAAGTAACTTAACATTTTTTTCACATTTTTACTATTTTTTGTCGGTTGGAACCTTAACTCAGTCTGCATATATATAGGAAGAACTTATTAAGTCTTAAGATTGCTTTAGTAAATTACATGTAAAAATCTATGAAAATCTTAACTTAATAATAAATCTTAACTTGGGATAAACTTAAGATAAACTTAGGAAGAACTTAAGCTAAACTTAGGATTTGTTCTAAGATTTTTTGTAAATTTGGCCCCAGGTGTATTATGGAGATGGTACAGGTAAATGGTGCAGGTAATACCACTGAGGAGAACACCTTCTCCCTTATCCGAGGGCACTGGTTGCTATCAGCAGTAACAAAATCTTCTGTTTTGCGTATTTTTGGTCGTAGAATGACTGTTGTTTTCGTCTGTAGTATTACAGACGAATTTCAGACAAAATTCTGTAGTACTACAGAATTTTAAGTGACTGTTACTGGCTTTGTTACCAACGCCAGCTGTATAACTCCGGCATGTGGTAGGGTGTTTAGTCGCGTCTGATTGTCTGTTTGTTTGTAGTCTAAAAGGAAAATGGCTTGAGCTATCAGCACTAAAATCGGTAGCCATACAGTCCATGGTAGGACCTTGGCATGCTCTGACACTGAGGTCAAAAGGTCAAATGCTAACCCCAACCCTTGGGAACTTACATTTGCTCGGCTTCGGTCTACATGTCGATATGACTGCACATTTGTTTAGTTATGTCTGCATTGACTGTTGAAACATTTGTGCAGTATGTTCGTGACATTTTTTTCACATTCTGTCCTTCGTTTAAGAAGCAGTTCCTCAGTGTAATTTATTGTAAGCTGTATCTATCTCTGGTTCAGAGTTCATTTGTTCATTGTTCATCGAACGTGAACAGATTGTCATAATTCAACATCTTACGTGTAATTTTCTGCAAATTTGTCATCTGTTTAATACAGTATATAACATGAACAGAGTACTACGCAATGATTTGACTGAGTACACTTTGTCTAGGGTTGTAACTTTTGCACCATGCTATATTTTATCATTGAATTCTTGTAGATCTTGTGTCGTCTTTTCCCAACTGTAATTTACTGCAAAGTGATGCTGCTGTGCTAAGACTGTAGTGTAGTGCTTGGTGTGTGTATTGTGATGTGGTCCGTTGTCTGCAGATTCTTGATATGCTCAGTGAGGTCACAATTGCTGTACGTAAGAAGGCACTGAAGTGTTTGACATTAGTGATTGAAGTCGACTGCTCTGTACTTGCCTGGGTGAGTCGCGCGGATTATTACTGGTACGATTGCCTCGTATGGGCATGGTGCACTAATGCATTTTGATTCAGTCGTTGATTTTAGCGCTACGTAAATGGTTTGTTTGTTCACTTAACTTCCTTACTTTCTTCCTAATACTTTCTTCTTTACTTATTTGCTTCCTTACTTATTTTTTACTTTATTTCCTTCCTGACTCATCTATCTTTTTCTTCCAGAATAGGCCCGTTCTGTTTCCAGGCCGGAGGTCGTACGAGGCGACCAAACCTGGCTTGAGTTTTTGTGTTAATTTTATGTTCTAGTATATTTTGTTATGGGTGCATGTTTGCATTTGTTGCATTTGATTTAGCTTTTCTGTACTAAACCAAGAGATTGGCTGTGAAGAACGTCTCTGACATGACCTATTTTGTGTCGGTTCGGACGTAAAACCTTAACTCAGTCAATCCTGACTTATCTGCTTCCACCAGAACAGACCCGTTTCGTTTCCTGGTGGGAGGTTGTAGGAGACGAGTAAACCTGGCTTTGGTTTTTTGTGTTAATTTTATATTGTATTATATTTTGTTATGGATGCATGTTTACTTTTGTTGTGTTTGAGTTAGTTTTTTTGTACTAAGCCGAGAGATTGGCTAGGAAGAACGTCTACGAAATTACTTATTTTGTGTCGGGTGGGACGTAACACCTTAACTCAATCAATCTGTACTAGTACGATTGCCTAGTGGGCAAACTATGTTAATCTGCCATCAGCTATCACTACACAAGGACAACATGTCACATCGAATAAGGTGACTTCAGACAAGGGTGAATGCTCTCCTTTGCCAAACTTCCCATCGATTTTTGCATTGTACCAATTTTGGTCCAACTGAGTTGTAAAAATTAGTGATTTTTGTAGTATTTAGGTAAGCCTATGTCGCATACGGCTCGGAAAGGACGTTCTTTACATTACGTTACTGATAAGAGAGCACCGATGCTGTCTATCTGTGTCTGTGTAGTATTGAGAAAGTCTGTGGCGTGTTTGTAGCCTAATGTTGCTGGTGCAGTCCACGGTCGTCTACATGACTCCGCAGTCTCTGTACGAGAAGCATCTGTTGATCTTGTCGGCAAGTATCTCAATGCCCAGCGAGACCTCGTCGCTCAGTACTACCCCATGTTGGCCGAGAGAATTCTTGTAAGTCAGTGACGGTGCTGTTTCAGTGTACTGTGTTGTTAATCTGCATTTTACCAAAAGCGATTTGCTGAATTCCTCATCAGAATTAGTGAAATTTTAACGAATTGCATTTTTGATGGATTTTTACTCTTCATTTTTCGCTGACACCTATTTGCTTCAACATAAATTATTTGGTTGGATTTTTGCACAAAGCAGTTATTTTGTGCTGGCTCCCCATCTACATGAAACTGGGTAATTCAGATAGGACATTCAAATGCCAGATGAAGTCTTTCTTATTTCAACAAGCCCATGCTTCTAACCTGCAGGATAAGCTGTTGCTTTGTGCTGATTTACATGTACTTTAGTCGGTTCTTAAATATTACTTTGGTCCAGGTTTAGGTCGGGTATTTAATTTTGTAATCTGCTGGCCAATATGGTAAGCTGACACTTTGTTTGCTAATGACTTGGTTACAGCATTTGTCATTAGTCAGAAAGTTATTAACTTTTGAACTGCAGTTCCTGTTCTTCTGTATATAGTTAAGCTGTTTTGGTGTTGATTGCTTTACTAATGTGTCCAGGATACTGGCCTGAGCGTTCGTAAGAGAGTCATTCAGATCTTCAGTGACATCTGTCTGTCTCAGTCGGATTTTGAGAAGATTCCTGAAATGTGCATCAAGATGATTGGTCGTATTGATGATGAGGAATCCATAAAGGTGAGTTTAATTTGGTGGAAATTTTGAATTAAACAACAATTAAAATGATCGACGGAAATTTATCTTAGATACTTGGGTGTATTGGTTTCATTTGTAAGATCAACACTATGAAGGGTGAAGTTAAGGGTCTGGTTACTTGAGCAGCGGTAGAATTACAATACTGTTGCTGTTTGCCAAGTTTTGAGTGGCCTCGCTGACGACCTTTATAACTTATGTGATGTTGTGAGCAGAAGACGGTCATGAATACGTTCAAGGAGTTGTGGTTTGCTCCGGTGGAACTGACATGTCAAGATACTGATGTGATCTTTGGCCGGCGTACATCAATCATTATCGACGTCATGTCACACTGCCGCACAGCTGGCTACTGTTCGTTTGAACAGCTGCTCGGAAATGTTAGTCATTGTCAGTGCATTACTGCTGTCTGGTGCTGATATTACTCATTTCCTGTGCCGTTATTGTTCACAGCTGTGCCTTCCCCTCACATCCAATAAACAGCATCTGAGCTCTGGTGCTTGTCTGGAGGATAAGAGGGAAGATAATCAGAACTGCTCTGTGCTATGTTGTGTACGACAGTTGTGCACAATGATACGCACACACATGTAAACAGATCTTACATTTTTGCATGTTAGTTAGGTTTAGATTTCTTTTTGTGTGTTTGTTTAGGTTTTATGTTTTGTGTGTTCTTTCATGTTAGCTTATGTCATTTTGTTCTTAAGTTCATAAAAATACCAACGCTTAACAGCTGTTAACGTGACCAGTGCGTTACAATGTTAAAAACTATAAAAACAAAAAAGAAAACTAAATAAAACGAGGTACTGCAGCAGTAACGTCGCTGAAAAAGAACAGTTTTGAGGTGGCGTTTGAAACTTTAAGTGTTAGACAGTTAAGATAGTTCTTATGCACATTTGTTTTTTGTAAGTGGATGAGAGAGATTGGACATATGGAAGTTCATGATCTAAGTAAAATTTGCAACAACGTAATCAGTTTTATTCATATTGCTTCATGATAGGAATAACTGTTACATGTTGTTAACTTGGCAGTGTGTTGTTGTTTTTTCAGTTGTTGAAAGTTGACGATGACCAGCCGGTGATGAATGTTGAAACGGCCTGTAAGCAGATTGTTGATCGGTTGGTGCAGACGGCTCTCATTGCTGCTAATGGTCAGTCTCACATTACTGATATTGTCCTGTGTGGGTTTTGTAATTGTGATGATGATGATGATGATGATAACAATTGGTCACAGAATTTGACGAAAGGCTGCATCGCATGTTGTGCCGTTATTGAGGATTGGATGATCCCTTTCATTGCGTACACCTCAGCAGAGACTTCCAATGCTTTTCAGTTGGCCGGACAACCCCCAAAGTCGCCCCCTTCTCTGTAGGGCGATCTCAACCCCATCTAATACATGGTTGCTTGGGCCCACACATGTCAGCCACCCAAACTGCATCTAGATCAGTTCAGCCATTTTTGCAGGGCTCAGCCGTGTGCCCAACAGACACTCAGACAGACCATGCTACGTGGGACATCTGTCGCAGTAGGCCACATCTGTGCAGAGCATGCAATGCGACCTGATAATAATAGGCACATTTGTAACGTGCAAAATAAAAATTTCTCAGATGCACTAGTCCAGGCAAGAAAACAAGTAAGTCTGTTGGCAGTTTGGCGTAGCAGTGACGGCGTTACATGTAACAGTGAATTTACTCTGTGAAGCTCAGTTAGTACATGGATGTGTGACTCTTTGGGGTTGGCATGAGTGGGGCATAAAACCGTAACTTATAAAGGAATCCTGTTTGTCATCATGTTGTTTTTGTTTTGGTTAAATAGAGTGTGGCACGGGTTGTCTGAACGTTACAGAGAGGTCTGTTGCGTTGCTGGCCAACTGCACATCAGCACTGAACTACTTCAGTAAGGCTCGGCCTCAGTACTTGGTGCCTCACTGCTCTGTCATCGAATCTTTCTTGTCCACGAAATGGACGGTATGTCATACTGTTCGTTTGGTGAATGTTGCCAGTGTATTCATGTGCTTGATGAGTTACTCTCTGTGTAATTTTGCATTCATTTTCTGTACATTTTAATGGCTTTTTGCAACGTTAAGGGTCATGGATACTTAGATAATTGTAATTTTTGTAGCAGCTGTGGCTTATTTGTTAATACGATTAACTCTTGCTTGGGTAACCAGCTTTGATTCTGTGACCTATAGGGTTGCACAGAAACTGGGCCATTATTTGTCAAAAAGGTGCCGTGTATTTCACGATTTAGTGTAGCAACACATTCAAAAGGTACAATGAGATCTGTTGTGATGTTTAATTGCAAATTTATTGAGGAGTGTGACGGTGAAAGAATTTGTACAGCACAACGCTATGCTAGAGCGGTATGTGTTGTCGTCGTGTGTCTGTTTGTCCATCCGTCTGTCACAAGCCGGCACTGTACCAAAACGGCTAAACGCAGGATCACACAGTGCCACAAATGTTGGCG
>Ga0209780_1003271_pt1 | contig 11992 bp, 5 predicted proteins | sample WorMetexBAHAMAS2_FD_187384 | JGI IMG/M metagenome (GOLD analysis project Ga0209780, IMG submission 187384) | Marine gutless worms symbiont microbial communities from Max Planck institute for Marine Microbiology, Germany - Inanidrilus exumae... | ecosystem: Host-associated > Annelida > Digestive... | reverse complement strand
GGCTTAAGGCGGGCGGGCAGGTGGGCGGCCTAAGCCACAATAGTGCGGAGGCAGCTAGTCCCGTTAAGGGAAGCTTTGAGCCAGCGAGGGTTGTTAAACCCAATTAAGCCAGCATAAGACCGAAGATCAGCATGCAAGCAGTCCTGATAACAGGGCCTACCGTTACGCAGAACTAGCTATTTCTTCCCTAGCGGTGGCCGAAACCAACACCAGTACTCATTACGCCTACCCACGGACGGATGGCCAGACTGAGTTGGCCTGGTTGGCTGGTTACACACTGAGGTGGTATGCCCGCCCGACGACGGCCACACATCCCAGTATTAACCGGGCTCAACGTATACTAGCGTTACTTCGTCGATACGCTGAACGACGTCACCGCTACGCCAAACCTCCAGTCACACCCGAATAAGAAAAGCATAAACACTAATGCCGGTCCGCCAATGCTGCTAAATTGTTTATGTTGTTTGCTCGACTATTCGCCTAATGTTCTAGCAGTCGTTGGTCATTCTAAAGCCCCGTCCACACCAGCAACTTTGTCGAAGTAACATTCGACTTCGTTGCCAAAAAGGGCAACAATGTGGAACATGTTCAATTTGTTTCGACTTTGTCGAAAGTATCGTTCGACTTGTAGCATTTGACAATATTGCTTCGATGTTGTTGCCGGTGTGGATGGGGCTTAAGACACGGTGCGGCGTTGCATGTTACCGTCGATAGCGGTGACCCGGAAATATCGACGACTGTCATAATAGAACGACGGCGTAACGGCGGTGCGTCGCCGTATAATCGGAGAGCGCCTCAAATCACGTTGGCGGTGATTATAGACTCGACTGATGCAGCTGTTCCGGCGTGTCACGTTGCCATGGCGACGTAATTGGTTGCCGTTGGAGATAAGGCGGTCTGCGGCTGCTGTGACTGCGCTGCGGTTGACGGCGTCGACGTCGCCGTGCAATTTCGCGGCCGGCGAGCGAGCGATCGGTACACAGCAATAATGTGCCGTGTCGCTCGCTACTCGGCACGTATAGAATCATAATCGTTCGTCATTTGGCGGCCATTAGTGGACACGCGCCGAACAACAGACCCGGTAATGTACGGCCGGTGGAGGTCGGATGTCGCGTAGTCGTCGAACTACACGGGACCAGCTAGATAGAACCCCATACACACTGTTCATCGCAGGCTCTTTAAGGGAATCCCCCAAAAGGATATTCATCCTAACATCGGAGATGTCACTTAGAGTCATTCACTGCATAGCAAAACGCCTCCCTAAATCTTTTAGGCCTATTGCACGTTATTGTTTTTTTTGCTTGTACTTTCTTATTTGTTTGTTTATCTGTTCATTGGCGTACATTGCTACGCTATTTGGTGAATAAGGATGTATATAAAACACGGGAATGTTCTACGCACGGTTTTATTCACACTAACAGGGTTAACTACCATACATTTGTTTTTCCGCACATTGCATTCGATATACACCAATATGACATCCTATCTCGCTGACACATATTTTGTACAACAGCAGCCGGATATATCGCGAGAAGAGATATGGCGATAAAATTCCACCTTGTTTTGTACCATTCACAACCATGAAAACACTCGATCGGCTGTTCATCCAGATGACAGAAGCCTGCTGATGTGAGTACCAGTATGCCAGTAACAACATGATACAGCTATTCACCCTGTCATCAATGAGTTGTCCAAAAAGCTTCCAATAATTGACTTTCACTTTGGTAAATGCTTCGGTCAAGCCAACAAAACATACAAGTGCGTCAGTGGGGACTATCATATAGCCTATCCACACATGCCGATCCAGGCCGCGCGATATACGAACGGCGCATCTCTAGCGTGAAGTTTACGTCGGCGCATCTCTACGGTAATGTTTACATCGGGGTGAACATGGCCCGCGCTCGGTCCGATTCATCCGATTTTGGGCTTCTGGGGGAGCAAAGTTCACAAAAATTTGTGATTCCCTGCCTTGGACGCCGATGAACCGCCGAGCAAAATGTGACGCCGCTAGCTTTATCCTCGGCGGAGAAATCCGTATCCGTACAACCAAACACACACATAAAACAAACACACACACAAACAAACAGCAAACGATATATCCACACCTTGCCTATCGGCATATGTGGATAATAAACACATGACTGCCACGTCGGGTATAGTAATCAATTGACTGTTATACAGTAGTAGAATGTTCTTTCTTTCTGAGTGCAACAATTGACAAAAATTAGGCTTTTTACAGACCTACGTACTTAACAACTTAACACTTGAACCAGCTAGACTGCTAATCAGTGTTTAACAAGAAACAATACAGGTGAATAGGCCTAAAGTCCTAGACGATTGAGTTACTTTACACCGTGTTTCCAAAAAACGATTCATTTCATTTTTTTGATTCTGTCAGTGAAAGAATTCGGAAAATCGGTCTACATTTGTCAAAGTTATTAACAAAAATCAAAGGGTTTTTTGAAACACGGTGTATATGGATAATTTAAACACACACACACACACACACACCTACACACACAACACAATAAGCAGCGAGAATGTAGATAGAGACTACCGCGAATCCGCGATGTAACTCGAACATTGGCCGAAATCCGAGCGACGACGAGCTGCGGATGTCGCCGACGCCGCCGTATTGAAATCTCCGGCCGATGCCGCTAGGTGGCGCGTCGTTCGTTCGCCGATTGCGTCATAAATTTGTCGTTTATTACCGCCGTAGACAGCGGGATGTCGGTGTCACAGCGCGGCGCCGACAACTACAAGCGTCGCCGGCCGGCCGGCGTTCGGTCGGATATGTCGTGCCGTTGTTGTCGACCAATGAAAATCACACTGATAACTGCCGCAATTCGCGGCGTTCCGTTGACCGTCCGCGTAAATAATTCACAGGAATCGTTCGTTCTGTAACAGTTAACAGACACACGAACAGATAGATTCATCTTGACATACTCACGAAAAATTTGATTGCTTTTACACTGATCAAAGCCCGCCGTCAGGCGAAGTTTATTTCTTAAAAACGGACAATGGTTGAAACACCTCCATCAAAATATAAAAACTCTCACTCGAGGCCGCACCGACCACTTTGCGTGCGGCTGATGTTTATTTATTTACAGTTTGCAATATTCAGATCTGCTTTTCTTCTACGTTGCCGGAACTACTAATAAAGTTGGTCTCAAACGTCCGTCCCTCCACAAAACGTTTCTTCGATTTCAGTGAAATTTAGCGTGTACAGGTAGAGGTCGATGAGCGATGCACGACGATATGCAGTATAAGCCGATCCAAAGTCACGGTCAAGTTCACAAGCCCTTGAAAGTTGGAAATCCTTTCATTTTCAAAAGCTATCTCCTCCGTCATTTACAATGGGAGCTGGCAACTGATCGCTGATTCTTAAACTACAGCACAATATCTAAATTCTTTCGGGCCGGATTTTTGATATTTTTCATAGTTTTTGTGTCACGTTTCTTTGAAGTTGGTAGAAACGTCAGCTGTGAAGAGTCAACCGTCAGTCCTGTACGGTGCTAATTTATATTTTCACGTCAGTCGAAACAGGGACATTTTTCTCTTACGACCTTGAACTTTGACCTGTGACCTTGACACACTAACTTGGCCTGGAAAGGGTCAAAGTGACCAATCATGCAAAATATCTCGGTCAGAGGTAAATTTTTACCGCGCGACGCTATGCCAGCGCGGTATATGCTGTCATTGTGTGTCCATCCGTCCGTCCGTCTATCCGTCTGTCTGTCACACGTCGGACTTCTACGAAGATGGTTACACCTAGGATCACGCAAACAAAACGTGCGATAGCCAGGAACTCTAGTTTACTGACGCCAGAGATATCGGCAAAATTCCAACGGGTCATCCCCAACGGGGGTGCCAAATAGAGGTTGGGTAGGTTACAGTCAACGACTTTTGACCAATATCTCGCTATATCTCAGAAACGGCGCAAGATAGTGATGTAGTTACTACGAAACATTAATAGGAACTCGTACGCATGCTAACTACATTTTAATTACCCCCAAACCAACCAATTTTTTCGACATCTTGTATCCCTTTTCATATCTTCATAATGGATAGGAATAGATGGGGATTCCTTATTTGTTTTTGTTTCCGGGCTGTGCGCTAGATTAAGCTGGCTATCCCATTAGCTTTTGAGCTCACGTTAATCTCTACCGTATCGTATCGTATCGTAGAAGCTTCAACTTTGGTAGGCGGGTTGATCGTAGCAAGTCCTAGCCTACTGCTGAGAACTCATCCCTGTAAGGGGCGTGATCAGATTACGTGAACCATTTAAATTTTGCGGGGGATGTCTATTTAAGAGGTGATAACCACAACCAATCTGGAAGGGCTATCATATCAAAACATAAACTAGATATATGCGGTAAGTAAAAAATAGCCATGAGAATTATTCACCCCAGGTGGACCGATATTGAAAATTTGGGGTCTTGTCTCATGGACTATTTCCAGATGTATACGATGGTGCAAAGAACAAACCATTCGCCACCGTGCGCAAAAATATGCAACTGTACGATTGCTCGTAACTCGCTAAATGTTGATCGATAGTTTCACCATCGACTGTTTTACTTGGCAGTAGCCAAAAGTTTTAATAAAGACGCCATAAAAGTTACCACCACAGCTTAAAGATGTCGCTATATACACTACCTTGTGAAATAAACACGCCATCTTTTTGACTAACAGAAACCAATGACTCGACTCGTTTTTGACATCACCGTGCAGATTAACGACACAGTTGCTACAACTACTGCCAACAGTATGCAGTTTCAGCGACAGTTCTCAATGCTTACCTGCTCGCCAAGTTGTGTCGAGTGTTGGAAGTCTTTATTTTTACCTTCACGACTTTTCAAGCAGCAAATATGAGTGTAATGGTCTAACTTTTAGGCGTGCATGGTGACCAACATGCATTGACTAATGTAACTTTGATTGTTGCGAAGGAACAACAGCATCGGGATACTCGACCGTTGGAGTCGAAGACACGCTAAGCCAGAGTTATCACATCGCACGCAGATTTCCGCGGTCTCTGCGGGCAATTCTGACGGCCCGTTTGAGTGGGTTCCCACGAGAGTAGTACTCGGACTGACCGGTAAGGGTCCCCAACGGCCCGGCTGTCACTTTGGTTCCACCCAGACGCGTCGTCCGTCGAGCCTTGATGTGGACGGCCGTCGTCGCCGAAATGCGTCAGGTTCGACTAACGGACACCCACCCAGTGTGCTGGGTGGCGTCTGACTGGATGAAGCACTGGCTGTATAGTGCGCGAACACATCGCAATATTGATTAAAACGTCGTCCAGTGCAGGCGTCATCGTGCCGTCAGCATTAATCCAATATACAGTCGGTCTGTCCCCGCCTGCCCGCCGCCGTCGAACGGTCTGACTCGGCTTAAAGACGGCCGGCGTCGGCGCCGATAAATCGTATATAGACTTTTAGCCAGATCGCCGGCGGTCGAACGGTGAATTTTGATTTACGCGTGGGTGCGACCAACTCCGCTAACGAACGCGAGAAATACGCAGGCGTGCGTGCGTGTTCACGGTTGACACAGACAAAGAATCTGTGTCGTTGCATCAGTTAAGCTACTCCGTCGCGTTCTCATTTCATTATCGAGATTCAGTATATTGGATTAACCCATTTTTACACAGAGTTGCACAATGGAGGACAGTGACTAAGGGATTCGATACTAGACTGGCTAACCGACCATTTTTTTTTAGTTTTCGACACTGGCACTCTGGCGCTCAGCCCTGTGCGCCAGAGTGCCCGAAAGTCAATAACTAAAAATGGTCGGTTAGCCAATAAGATCTTTAAGATCTCTTAATGTTGCTATTTTGGGAATACTGAGCTAAAATGGGTTAAAGTGAAGTCATCACGCCGCTCTCGCCAGCTTTAGTTCGACCGACGACGCTGATATCAAAACATGAAACTGCTAATAGGTTCTATTACGTTATGTTGATATCGCGGCACGACAGAGGCTACTGACATCGATTGCTGTTATTGAATGGTAGTTAAGTGACAGAAAACAAATTCTCAGGTGTGGTCTCGGGCGACTTTTTCTGAGAGGCAAAAAGCCGCAGTCAAAAACTTCTTTAAGATCTCTTAAATCTCACCGTTATCATTTCATCGATATTTATTCTGCTGATAAAAAAATGACAAACAAAAATACTAGAATACAATAGTCGGAGAAGGATTGGAAAAGCTCGCTCGCGTAATGTCTTACAGTGGCCGTAAACAAGATGCTAAACACACTGCAACTTAACGAACTCGTTAAATGCTGAAACTAATATTAAATAAATAAAAACGTAATATCTCAGAAATCACGTGTCATACTGACATGCTATAAAATTACACATAATCAGTGTGACAAGTGATGCAAGTTACAAATTGCAGGATATAAAGGCCACAAGATAAAAAACAATATAGTGACAGTGATACGCAAGGTGACTATGAAAATATTTTATTGAGACCCGTAACTACTGAGACAAAATTCAACATGTTGAATTTTATGATTTTATCTCAGCAGTGATGTATTTTGGTGCTCGGTGTTACTGAATAGGCTAGTACCAACCGACATTTACATTGGCCGCTGCGTTCTGCGATGCTGAAACGAAGTTGTTTGCCAGATGACTGTTTTCAACGGGCCGCCTGTCAGACGTCTTTATCTGTCTGGTTGGTAGTGTTGTATACACTCGGAAATGGTTTATAACACTGATGTTCAAGTGAGATGGCGACTGTTGTAGGAGCATCTGTCTGATAGCCATAGAGATACTGCTGCTGTCTAGTGGCGCAGCGAGGCTCTGACTCTGACTCTGAGGCGCCCAGCTGCAGCAGCCTGCAGCAAGGTTCGGGGCCATAGATACACCGTTAACAGTTAAGTAAGTAAAAATCCCGCCTCTGACGTACAGCAATCCACGTGGTTTACTTACTTTTTTGATCAGCGAGTTCTGTTCCGTATGATCAAATTTTACCGACCACTTTTGTGGTCCAGGTAAAGCAATCAGTCAGTCCTGTGTGTGTGTGTGTCGGTTTGTCTGCCCGGACAGCAATCAACTTCTGAACTAAATAACTCGACCCAGATAGTCGGCGTCCTGATTCGTCTTGACGCTATGTAGGTCAGGTTCAAAGGTCAGGGTCATAGGTAAAAGTCAAGGTCAAAACGGGTTGGAATGGTCGATGCGACCTCGAGTGGAGGCTTTCTAGTAGATACCTGACCGAATATGCGTTTTACGTTTTCGGCCGTAAACGAAACCAGCGCCGAAAATTAAAGTTTATCTTCGGTCCGAAACCCAAAGGAAAACGAAAATTTCATGTCATTTTCGACTGAAAATAAAAAAGAAAATGAATTTAGGTGAGTCTTTACTTTCTAGATTTTTGGCGTCGTTTTGGCTTGGCACTTGGAGCCTCTGGAGACTGACTGCCCCAACTGATAGAAATGTCTGAATCCCTGCAGCTTCGCCAGCCATTTCTGCTGCTGCCAATGACGGTGATGACGATGATGATGATGATGACTTTGCGTCTGTTCCCGACTTCACAGCATCTTAGGTCGTCCATCGTCATATCGGCGACGTCGTGGCGTCAGCGACCGCTCGCTCGCTCGCTCGCTCGTCGGTTTATCTCCGTCACTCGTCGACCGCGATGAGCACGCCGAGACGTCGCGTTGCTTAGCAACGCTGGATGAGGATGGCGGTTTCCGTGTGGCAGGGTCGCCGGCGCGTATTCGCGGCACGTTTGACGGCCGGTCCGGGCCGGGCCGGGCCGAACGCGCCGGCAGCTGCGATGATGAACAACGCATGCTGCCTTCACCTTGGCACTAATACACCGTCTCAGCGTGGTCGCCGCCCGGCCGACCAACAGACCTTCTCGGCTCCGTTAGTGATGCGCCAGTCGTTAATCGAACAATTCACTTCGTGCCGTCTTAGTTCTCAGTGGCAAAAGTCGTCCATGGTACACTTAACTTGAAGACATCCAAAGAGCCAGATTTCGTGTACTTAATTATTCGTCAAAAAGGCTGACAGATCTGAAATATCAGCACCCAAACCCGTTTCCGGTAAGGACGAGATTGTTAGGATACTGTTTCCCTACTTCCTTGCTTTTTCAGAATAAAACGCTAAAAACGTGCGATAATTTGGATTATTGTTCGAGTCGGCCGTGCAAGAGACTTGTGAATTTCAGAAAGGTAACTCGCCGGTATGTTAACGCATGCAGCTAAATTCTATTTCGGCCGTGCAAAATGCGCACTAACTTTGTGCACAAAATAGCACGCGAGTGCCATTTTCCTCAGACTCTTATTACTTCGATTTGTTGTGGATTTGTTGTACAACTTGTTGTACAGTACGTTCTACAGCAAGTTGTACAAAAAAATCTACAATAAATGGAATTAGTGGAGTTTGAGCATATCTGTATACCGAATAACTGTAATGTCGTTACAGTCGCACGCGCGTGAAGTAACATAATAACGTCGACACGTGGAAACAATTAGTATTGCTCGATCACCTTCAAAACGCTCTTCAGCAGATGTATTTCTGGATGACTGCAAACGTTTTAACTCTTAACTTCTCTAAGATCGAATTCCTGCTCACCGGGACTCAAAAAGCAACTTTTCAAAATACACAACTCCTCACTCAACATTACCCACTCTGCTCGCAGTCCTTTTTGTTACGTGTGATAGATAAAGCTGGCTGTTCGTCAGCTTTTCAGAGCAGTTAAATATTTCCTGTGGCTTAGCCGAATCTTAATTTATATTGTAATGTTCGTAGTTCGAATTATCTTGTTCTTACGCATGTTAACCATTAGACCTAGGCGTGTGAGTTTAACATAGTACAGGCACCACTGTTACGTACGTAACGTTTACAAACGTTTTTTATTTTTGTCACGTTTTTAGATTTTAACGTTTTTTTGTTTTATTTCAGCATTTTAGCGTATATGATATGTAAAGCGCAGCTGTTGCATATAAACTGCACGTCGTACTGTGTTGTTCTCATGCAAACGACGTAAAGTAAAGTAAAGTAAACAGTGTATAGCAGTTTAGCATCAACTTAGCTCTTCAACGCTACAGGAAACTCACATGCCATATCGAATCACACAGTGTTACATGTCACCGGACAGAGGTGAGAATCCCGCCTTTACCCACAGCCGAATCAGGTACTCGATTTAGCGACCCCGGAAGGATGCAAGGCTGAGTTGACCTATGTAATGTTACGTGAAAGCGGACCGGCCGGGAATTGAACCCACGACCTGTAAATCGCAACTCCAACGCCCTACCGCTGATCCACCACGTCACTAAAAGTTGGTCGCTTGTTACAAAATTGTATTGATTGTCGTTAAACTCACTGCATTAAATTTTCTTCTCGTTTCTTGCCCTGACTCAGAATGATCTTGGATGACTTAAACACACGTAGTAAGATGTGCGAATGTGGTACACAGCCGGTCGGTTAGGACAGTCAAGATTGGCCGGGTAGAATACCTCGCTTTTCGAAAGCGTCGCTCGGTAAAAAAAGTCAGCAGTGAGACGTAACACAGTATACACGGGTCTCGATGTATCGTGTCTGATTAAATGACGCCCGTATACGCCGAACGGACGAGCATTTTGCGGTGAGTCGCCCTAGTACAGCCAAGTCGTATGTCATGGAGGCGCCGCCATGGCCGCATGCCGCCTCCCCGCTGTCGTTTCCTGGCGAACGGGTCGGTGCGCGCCACATCGCGCTGGATATCACAGGAGCGCCGAAAATACAGGACAGGAAAAGACGGACCAAACGGGACCGAAATATGACGCACTGAAAAATGGAGGACTGGAAATTGACGGACCGAACAAGACGATTCTCGTGACACTTGTGTTGTACAAGTTTAGCACTGTCGACTGTGGTTTTAAAGTACGGTAGATAAGCAGAGCGCGAAGAGTAGATAGAACAAGCCGTCACGCTGCTTTGCGGCGGGATTGCCTGTATCCGCCCGCCCATCCGTCCGTCCTCGTAAGCCACGCCCCTGGCGTGACATCGCGATTTTGGCTTGCCCGCGGCCGCCTGAGCCCTCTATTCTGGCCCGCAGCCGGTCTGCGCTCGCCGCCCGTGCCTGCCGCGGCCGACCGTCCATGTAAGCCACGCGCGTGGCCACACATTTCGACAATCCGATTATTACATATAGATACGTAAAATGAACGAGATGAGTTGCATTTAATCTTGTCGATATATTTTGTCAGTATCTGCTAGTTTCAGTCGGTTGCCAGCAGTTTGCTTTAATAATGCTGTTGTGATTTTCGTCAGCGTAATACTCGCAGAAGGCCCGTCTTTTTCCGTTTCTGCGTTTTCGGTCGACGCGATATTACAACGCGAAGAGGATTACGTTCCGTACGAGTGTTGGCGGCGAGTGGCCGACAGAGGGAGCTGCTCATCGACTCGTCGCCGATTTCCAGTCTGTTAGATAACGCGAATTTATCGCACCGCCGCCGGCGGCATATTGCAGTGGCTTGACGCGAACGTGATCGGGAACAGCGAGTTTTATGAACCAGATTAATGTCGGTCAGCGTCGTTTAGATGTGCCAGATGGAGGAGGTACGATACAGCGGCGCTTTGAGGACTCAGCTTCAGCAGTAAGATCGATTGACCGTTAAGAGTTGAGTAAGTAACAGTCCAGCAGTCTCCGTCTAGCATGCTAGCACAACGTTACAGCAATCCACATCTCAGGCCAACTCAGCCTCCTACGCTCTGTGAGACAGAAAATGAGTATCGGCCAAAGTGCGGTGATGTTCTACGGCTGGGTGTCAAGGAAGGATGGCTCATTCCATTCGTGCATAAACGTGATGTGTCTCTGTCACTAAGCAGTATAACTTGGTACCGGCCAAGGGACGGTGATGCTCTGCGGCTGGGAAGGTAACCGCAGGCCTGGCGGAAAGTAATGGCAGGCTACCGCCGGGTGGATGACTTATAGTCACCTGCGTAGCAGGTATAACTGCGTGATCCCTTTAACACGTGCCACCCTGAGCTCTTTAGATGCGAGTTTCATGATTAAGCACTATACAAATCTACACCTTTACCTTTACCTTCATACTGTTCACGCACTTTTTCGTTATCGAGCCTGAGATGCCTCATAAATTGCTGGGACGATATTGTCAACGTTGTCCTACTGACCACGGCGACCTGGTCGTGCCGCGCGCCAACACTGACAGATTCGATCAGCGCGGTTTTTCTGTGTCCGGGCCGAACCAGTGGAACATGCTGCCACCTGACATTCGGAAAGTGTCCGATAAACCAGAACAATATGCTCGAGCACTGAAAACTTTTTTTTATTTCAAAACAGCACTGACAAGTACTTCTGAAGATAACATCAAAAGGAGGGCTATAGCAAGACCTCAACATCAACATCAGCATCCTTATTATCGTTGTCGATGTTACAGTTTTATTGCGCGTCGCTATGTGTAGAGCGCAACTTTGGTGGTATAATGATGTACATGTACCTAATGTGGAGCGCATAATTTGGAAAATGTGGACTGTTTTTTTTCTTTGTCGTTCGTTGTTTTATCCATAAAAGAACTGATCGTTTCTATGATTAAGAAATAGATGAGCGTCTTATGATGTTCCAAATAAATCTTCCACCTCGCCTCGAATGAGTACTGTGCGATTTAATTACTGGTGTTTTGGATGCTGAGAATCTTGCAATTATTATTATGAAATATCTTTGTTCACCACGAAAAAAATCGGTAGCAACAATTATCATTATGACCCGTTCCAAGGTCAAGATCAAGGTCACGAGCCCTTGGAAGTTGGAAATCCTTCCATTTTCAAACGCTATCTCCTCCGCCATTTACAACGGGAGCTCGCAACTGACCACTGATTCCTAAACTAGGGCACAGTATCTAAATTTGATCGGGCCGGGTTTTTATATTTGTCCCAGTTTTTATGTCACGTGACTTTGAACTTGACAGAAACGTCAGTTGCGAAGAGTCGACCGTCAATCCCGCACGGGGCTAATTTATTATTATTATTCTTGCCAGTATATTT
>Ga0209780_1003270_pt1 | contig 11992 bp, 4 predicted proteins | sample WorMetexBAHAMAS2_FD_187384 | JGI IMG/M metagenome (GOLD analysis project Ga0209780, IMG submission 187384) | Marine gutless worms symbiont microbial communities from Max Planck institute for Marine Microbiology, Germany - Inanidrilus exumae... | ecosystem: Host-associated > Annelida > Digestive... | reverse complement strand
GTCGTCGACGTTCGGTCGTTCCGCCGTCGACGATATGCGTTTCCGGTCGTCATTGGTCGTTGCCGGACGACGCCACGTTTTGTTGATTCGTCGTTTCCCGCCGTCTGACGTCACGATGACGTAATTGGTGTCACCGTCGCCCACGTTGTCAGTCGCTGCCGCTTCTTCGTCTTCGTCTTCATCCGATCCGGCGTTGTCAGCATCAGCAGCAGCAACAGCTGCATATTCTGTCGAACGCGTTACCGACAGTGACAAATTGACAACGTAAATAGTTATACACTATACGCTCTGCCCAGCCAATCTCTTGGCTAAGAACTGACAAACAATCTAACACAATCAAATCAAACATGCATCCGCGTAAAAATACACAACAACGTATAATGAACACAAAAACTAAAGCCAGGTTTGGTCGTCTCCCACGACTTCCGGTCTGGAAACAGAACGGGCCTATTTTAGAAAAAGCAGACATGAAAGAAAGTAAATAAGGAAGGAAGTAGGTAAGTAAAAAAGTTAAGTAAGCAAACAAACAATTTATAGAGCGCTGAAATCAACATAGAAATCAGTTTGGGCCCCCTGTCGGCTGTTGCGGACCCTTAGCTGTTAAACTTGGCCCCCAATAAAATGAAAATTTACAAATACGTTCCGTTACACTTTGTTATCAGACACCATTACAGTCGACTTAGTTGAGCATTCAACTTCAGTTTTTTATGACTATCGTGTTGTGTCACTCATTCCCGTTACCGTCCCCGTGAATCCGTTGGGATACCTGATGTGGGGGAACGCAATCTACCATATATTTGAGGTGGGAGGACGGCGTCCCCCTGCGTCCCACGCCACTTTAACCACTGGACCGCAGGAGGAGTCCGTAGTCGGGGCAATCTGACGAGCCGTTGAAAGGGTTAATTCACTCACCGGACACGAACTGGACCTCGCTGATGATGATCCAACGAGCGTCGAAGTACAGTCTGGCGACGACGCGCTGTCCGACGGCGTGCCGCAGCGGAACAGTCACGCGACGCGCGTACTCCATCACGTCGTCCCGCTCGAACTCAAACTCCACCGGAAGTGACGTCATCGCGGCGGCGGCGAGCCGCTCGAAGCGGAAGCTGGCGGCGCGGAAGACGCGGACGTCGCGGGTGAAGGCGTTGCTGGCGTGGAACGTGGCCGACGTGAAGTTGCGCTCGGCGTCGAAGTGGAAGACCACCTCGACGTGGTCGTCCGACGGTCCGTCGTCGGGTCTCTTCCAGCCGACCCACTCGTAGCCGCGCCGTCCGCCTCCGCCGCCGCCGCCGGAGGCGTCGTGCTGCCGGATGTTGGTCGGTCCCTCGTCGCCGTCCGTCAGCTGACCGAGCCCGCCCACCAGTCGACCGCCGCCGTCGACCACTGCGCCGTCGTAGGTGTAGTCGAAGAAGTCGAGGTCGGAGCCGCGCCGATCTCCCTGACGCACGTCGTACGCCACCAGCCCGTCTACAACCGAGTCCACAAGGCACTCGATACCTTTCAACAACTCACTGTGCAGTTTTAAAAATTAGATGGGAAGTACTCTGAGAGAGTACAAATCCCCGCGAAAGCGTTTTTGTCGCCAACACTTAGCAACACTTGCCACACCTACTATTTTGCGGTCCGCTAGTTCCGAATTTCTCGACGAAGCTATTTTGTAAGCAATCGCCGGTATACAGAGTTTTTTTTGACCGTTACTTCCACATTCCTCTACCGATCGTAACGAAACACGAACTTGGTCTTCCCTTTCCCCCTAGGAACCTTCGCATAAAATTTGGTGCAAATCCATACACAATTATTTTTAGTTATCGTGGTCACAGACAGACACACAGACACACACACACAAACCAACGCCGGTGAAAACATATTCCCTCGCTTTCGCGGGATAATAACTAGAAGATGTACTTCGACGCTATGGCGTCGACGTGAATTCCTTCGCCACGGCCTGTTGTGACCTAGCTTGATCTTTGACCTCCAGAATCTAATCGGCAACATCCCGTGTTGTTGCTTAGCCCTCAAAACGGGCTCAGTAAGCAGCTACGTTAAGCTGGGTGTCATAATCGTACTGAAGCGTAGGCGCAATCCTCCGTACCCATCTCCCTTTCGTAGCCATGAGCCCGCAAGCGGTTCAACTTCAACCAGTAAAGTCTGGAGCGCACGGCCATTGCGATGGCAAAAACCACGGTTACCTGCCCAGTCGCTGAGCGTCGCCGCTTAGGGCTCAGAAAGTGGGATATGTTAAGGTAGGCGCAGGTGCAGTACCGAATTATACGGCTTGGTGCCAGGGATGTTTGCAACTTGTTACGCCGCCGCGCACCAACCACGAGTCAGACCCGCTACCTCCTGATTGCAAGTCCGACACCCGACCCGCTGCGCAGCCACCACACGCCGGCTTGACAATCGTATCAAGAACGGCAGTCGATTGCGAGATACGACCTGTCCATAGGCAGCCGTAGAGTTCGACGCGAAGGCAGACGTTCTTCGGGTGCGTGCTGTACGGCAGAATGCGAAGTCGGCGGCCGATGATCGGCGGAACGACGTCGCGAAGTTCCACCATGTACGTGTTGGCGTTACCTTGAAACATCTGCCACAACAACCAGCGCCGTCACTCAGACTCTGCATGGCGGCGACTTTGAACATCAGACAGACCACAGTAGAGGTGAACAACTCGTGGGAATTCCCACGGGTTTCCCGGGTCCCGTGGGATTCCCATGGGAATGGGAATAAACAAGCCCTTCACTTGGGAATGGAAATGGGAATGGGAATGATCTTTCGGAAATGGGAAAAAATGGAAATGTCCACTGGTCCCGGGAGGGAATTGTTACGCGAATGAAAATAGGTTTCCAAACCGGGTTGGGAATGGGAATATAATACGAAATAAATGGAAATGGAAATGGGAACGGGAATTACCTGATGGAAGTGGGAGGGAATGGGAGTATTACATGCATTCCCGCTCACCTCTAGATCACAGCATCACTACTATATCGTAATCATCAACAACAACAACAACATTCATCAATGTATCACGCGATAATAGCTCTAGCCTATTGTGATTTGCGAGTTTCTTTCTTTAAAGCAACGTACAACAGTCGCGTACATCTGTCGCTGTACATGTTCACTAGAACAAGCCAGCACTCACAAGAGTGCATAGACCCACGCCGGCACTGTTTTTGTGACTCGTGACTTTCACCTTTGACCTTTTGACGCCAATATATATATATATAGATTTCTAAAACTCATCTTAAAACATGTCAAGTTTGTTGATCCTAGCTGGAACCGTAAACTTATGTATTGTGTTTTACCGATACCTTCTCCCGCCGCCAAAGTGTATGGTGGGGGCATTAAGCGATGCTGCTGTCTGTTCGTCTATCCGTTGTCTGTGAAAGACGGTGCATTTAGAGCTACTGTTACTAGGCCTAGGAAACACTAATAGGAAACCCCACGATAAAAGTCGAACCCACCGGCCAGCATCACCGTATGGCCACCAGGTGGCTAATAGTCGGAAAACACTTCGTCAGTATCGCAAAAAATCAAGTGAGATAGAGCTATGTTTACTAACAAGAACTTAAGTCAGTGGGACTGACATATAGCCGCATCACATGCCGATCCTACGTCCACACGCCGAGAGATTCTACTAACGGCGCATCTCCAGCGTGACGTTTACGTTGGCGCATCTCTACGGTAATGTTTACATGCGGGTGGGCGTGGCCCGCGGGCTCGCTGATTCGTCCGATTTTGGGCTTATGTAAGAGCAGCGTTCCCCAAAATGAAAGACTCCCTGCCGATGAACTGCCGTGTAAAATATGACTCCGCTAACTTTATCCTTGGCGGAGAAATCCGTAACTGTACAAACACAAAAACAACAAACAAACAGTAACCCATATATCCACACCTTGCCTATCGGCATGTGTGGATAATAGTGATTTGACGTAGGAACCGGTTCCAAGGAACCGGTTCTAAAGTTCCAGAACCGGTAAAATTGTGTGATCCCTCGTTAACACGTGCCATTCCTGAGCGCACTAGAGGTGTTTACGTTAAGCCCCGTCCACACCAGCGACAATGTCGCCAAAAACGGCGACATTGTCGCCGAAACCGGCGACATTGTCGCTAAAAACACAATGTTGCCGGTTTCGGTGACAATGTCGCCGTTTTTGGCGACATTGTCGCTGGTGTGGACGGGGCTTAATGCGCTATACAGAAGTTCACTTTACTTTACTTACTTACTTACAAGTCAGCGTAGAAAGGCGACTGACCTCGACTCCTCGCCTGTTGTGAAACCGAAACCAGCGACCGTTATCTTCCCGCTGGTACTCGACCTTGTACTGCTCCGTGAACTCCTGGCCCTGCGAGTTACACAAACACACACAGAGTGACGGAGAGTGACGAAGAAACAAATAAACACCGAAAACTACAGTCTAACGGAAATCACTAAAGCCCGAAACAAACAAAAAATCACAACATAAACAGAAACCGCAGATAAAACGCATGACTCACGTCGCTAATCGCGTGGGAAAATGTTCTCCTGGAAGAAAATACAACATTACGTTAAGTAAAACAAGGTGTCGCCCGAACGGGACGTAACACTACTGGCCCGCCGTTCAGCCGTGGAGTTATAATTAGACTGGAGGCGGCATGACGTCATCGCCTAACCTGCGCGGGTGAAGCCGCCTGCAGCCTCACACCCGTCGTGGAGTGTTACACATGACAACAAACGACGACAGATGCCAGCGACCGTTACTAGTCTGCTCCCTACACTATGTGTATGCGGGCAAGTAATAATAAAACGTATTGGCACCATGTAACTCAAGCCATTAATTAGACAAGTTACAGTAAACCAGCGCACGGTTTAATAGATACGATGAACTGACATCACAGTAATCTATGGTCACGGTACGATCTCCATGTTGTAGGGCATGATGATAAAGATTTGTCGCGTTATTTATATAAAAGTGAATCGGTATGTTTAATAGAAGCTTAGCTTAGTGCTAGCGCCAGATCGGCGATCTGACCGTAAATGTTGCAAAATGTTTACATTTCTTTGCCCTACATCACGGCGGCCAGAACAGCCGACATAGATAGGAATGAACAAATTACGTCACTGTCAACCTATGTACTTATTTTAATGCCGTATTATGCGCGCACGTGTGTGCGTGCGACTCGGTTAACGACATCGTAATGCATTACAACGAAGACGTCGCAGTTTCGGATTCCCGGTTTACGTCGGTCGTCTTCGGCAGAGGACGTGCGGACACAGTTCAAAGCCGAGGCGATACACGCCGGACAGACAGGCCGACGACGGACGATGCCAACGGAGGACGAAGTCCGGCCGTTCGGCCGACGATGCCGTCACTCGTCAAATTTAATCGCGACAGTCGCCCGACGTGGACGAGAACGATCTGTCGTCCCGGCATCAGCATCAGCAGTCGAGACGGTGACAAGGGATCATGCGACATTTGGGGCAAACATAAACGGCTGCCGGAAAACGGAGATGAGTGCCCGGAACGATTGGAGTTTCTTTATATCATCATCAATTCATCATCATCATCATACTGGTATTTATAATGCGCCTATTACTATGGAACAAGAACATAGGCACTGTACAATATGCAATGATAAAAATAGCAAAACCTACTGCACATTAAAAGCGATATTAAAAAGATGGGGTTTTAGCTTGTTCTTAAAAACAGTACTATCTGATACGGGGCGCAGTTCTGCAGGAAGACTGTTCCATGAAGCTGGCCCAGCAAACGAGAAAGCACGTTCTCCGAGCTTGGTCCTTAGATGCGGTGTGACGTAGCTAGCGGTATTTGAGGAAGAACGCAGTTATTCTTGTGACGTTCTTATAGTGAGTGATGTTGTTGCCGTCAACACGACACTTGTGTGGATTTCCATGTTGTCCATGGCGTGAATATCCAGTCGCTGCGTCAACTGACGAGACTGCCTGAATATGACCAGTCAGTGCCGGCGAAGGCTTGTCCGTCGGTCCGTTCGTTCGTTCGTCCGGACAGATCTTGTTACCACGGTATCTCGTGAACGGGAGAAACCTCGATGAAACAACCCCTAATGATGACGTGATCAGATTCTTGAGGTCAAAGGTCAAATACTCAAAGGTCAAAGGTCACAACAGGCCGTCACGGTGGCGAAGGCATCCGCGTCCACGCTGAGGCATCGAAGTCCATCCTGTAGTTACCTCCCACACTGAAGGTGGTGGGAGGTTATGTTTTTTGAAAGGTTAAAGTCAAAGGTCAAGGTCGGTGGGGAGGTATATGCGCTCTACTGAACGCCTTTCTAGTTTTCCCTTGAATTCGGGCACGAGATCCCGAACTGTCACGGTGGCGCCAGCAGCGTCGTTTGCATGTTGCAGCGTCGAGATAAGCCGAAACGTCCGGTGCGTCAGCTGGACCGGCGGCAGATAAATGACGGACGTATACGGCAGCCGGGCGCGCCACCGGCCCGGTCGGCAACATCTTAAAGCCGGTGTCTTAGACTCCAGCGGCGACCGAGTCTTAATCCCGGCGGATCGGCGGCGCCGAGCCGAGACGGCGCATGGTGGGGGTCGCGGGCACCTGCACGCTGCAGCGTCGGTCCGTCATTAATAGCTCACTTGCATCGCGACGCGAACCGGCGCCGTTAATACCGGGCCGTGTTTCTACGGCAGTTTCGGCCTTTCATCAAATAGGATGACGAAAGACGCAGCGAAATACAAGTTCAACGAAGACGCAAATCACGTTTAGCGAGAGTGTCTTGGTATTCGTCTTGTACACATTTTTGCGCCAGTACAAGCCGGCGTGTTGCTTTTATACACAGATTTGCCGATTCCTAAGACAAGACATGGATGACTTCGCAATACAGCATATCACAACAGTAGGCCTATTCAAATACAGACGGAGACATATGATTCTAAAAACAAATATTTCGGGGCAAAAACCCTGTGCCACTTATGCGGCTGTCATACAGATTCGCCCTTTGTATGTGAGGTCTTTCGACTGTGATCCATCGCACTGTATAACAGATCTCTGGCTAAAGCATTTAGTCGTGAGAACGTCAGTATGTCGCCAGGGAATAAACAAATAAATAACCAGAAGAAGTCAGCACTCACAGGAGTGCAAAGACCCACGTCGGCGATTTTTTTCTGACTCGTGACCTTGACATTTGACGTTTTGACCCTAAAAGAAATGAGTCTTCACGACTCAATGTGGAACATTTCTATGTTAAGCCTGGTGAGCCTAGCTGCATCTGTTTTTCAGAAATCGTGCGGAAATGAGGCAGACTCACAGACAGTGGAAGGTAAAACCCAACCCCCACTACTTCCGTCGACGTGGGAAAACACCGCAATAAAGTCGTGACTTCAGAGGCGGTGACGGTCATATATTGTATAGAACACCGTCAAACTCTCTCGTCTATCAGAGAAATCAATCTCAAAGTATGGAGAGTAATGATCCTGACATAAAATATCCGACAAGATTGGCGTCAGAACCATACGTGTGCAGCCAGGTACAGCGTGCATTATGGACGTGTTTATCACTCAGCCACAGAAAAAGACCCGAGTAAGTAAGGTTTTACGTCCCACTCGACACAGAACATAGGTAATTTCGGATACGTTCTTCCGAGCCAATCTCTTGGCGCGGTATACCGAAGAAACTAAAACCAACACAACAAAAGTCAGCAACACGGGAATGATCCAAGCTAATAGAGAAACACTCAAAATGTTAAACCTAAATAAACGCGCAGAAACGAATCTAAACCTAAACCAACATGCAAATTTCAGAACTGTTCACACGCGTGTGCGTATCACTGTGCACAACTGTCGTACACAGAACAGTTCTGATTGCTCCCCCCCTGACTTCCAGACAATCGTCACAGCTCAGAATGCTGTCTTTTGGAGGAGACGGGAGCGATAGTCCCAAAATGTCCTACTGCAGTAAGGTGTACTGTGAATTATGGGTTCGTCTAAGGTTGTCTGTGACACTCTGTAACCTGTGAGTGTGTGTGTGTGTTTGTTCAGAGTCAGGACACATATTCGATCCGCACGGTGCTTCAAGCCGTGTATACAGCGACGGAGCGCTGGTCGTCGCTCGCTAGACAGATAATTGTCTTAGTCCATCAGCAGCAGAAACAGCCCCTCGTCGTCACTAATCCATTCGTCATCATTAATCCGTCCTGCGGGATTATCGACCGACAGACTGAGGCAAAGGCCGGAGCGACGGAGAGTGGAAGCCGCGGAGAAAGAGAAAAGATGGAGAAGGAAGGACACTGCACCGGTCGGCCGCCCTGAATCTCGTATAACACGGCTAATGTAGACAGGCGACATCTGCCGGCTAACAGTGTACTTAGCTAAATCACACCGGTATTCTAGACGCGGCCAAAGACCGCCTGTAGATCAATACATCGGGACACGTCCTATTCACTCTGTGTTTTATATGCATTAGTTTGGACAAAACGCAAAATATCGTTAGTCGACTGAAAAAAAGAAAACCGCAGCAGAACGACTAAGAAGACTTTCCTATTTTCTTTGCTAAGTTCGGCAGACTTCGTGGCAGGGTTGTTAAGAATACTTTTAAGCAATATTGGCAATACCAATACCAATACCAATTTCAAGGAAGAATTGCAACTCCAATACCAATACTCTTTTGGTATTGCTGAACCAATACTAATACTTTGGCCGTTCTGTTTCTAACATTAATCACACAGCTTATCACGTAGCTAGCCGTCTCAACACATAGACTTACACGGTACACCATTATAGTTTAAAATTAATGACTTGTATTAATATCCAACACAACAATCCTGAGCTTTTAAACGTGATTCTTACAAGCCTAAGATTGTGTGAATTTTGCCATTCTGCTCCATGAAAGTAACGACTATTGGTATTAGTAGAAATCGGTTACGAATATTCAACAAAGTATTGCCAATACTGTCAATACTAATACAATATTGCAATATAATAACCATGCTTCGTGGCAATATAAATGATTCGGAGATACAGACAGTGATAAGATTTGGTCGGAGAAAGTCGGGTATTCATTGAAAATAAAGCGAACGGAGTACGTAGTATCAGGTGAGGAGTTGTGGCTTGACAGGTCTCTTTTTGGCGACAATTCACACAAAGTGGAATTCATGAATAGACTGAAGTGGAAATACCAAGTATGTCCGTCCTCGTAACACTCTGACGGAAATGTACGCTGGCCGCGTCGCGTGCTGCCCCCTGGTGAGTCACGTTTAGTATACGCCGCACGCCCTATTAAGGCTAGAAAAACTGTACAAGACGGTACAGACAGTCGGTCGGACGCCAGACAGTTAAATCACGCTCACCGCCAGCGTAATAAGACCAATTAACAATAAAGTAACAAAGTGATAACGTACAGTAGTCTCCGGACTGTCTCATTAGTCGGCTCGAAGCTAGGCTTCAGCCGAATATTGGATTCACTTTATGGCGCGTTTTGGCAATGTTCACGCGTTCAGCTACAACTCCGCCGAACGTGAACCGATTTGGATGAAACCTGGAGCACTATTTCCCTGGCCTGTACACTCCGTACAAGAAACCACCCCAAACTTTCTGCGACGTCCGACGCGGGTTGACAACACGTCAGATACGGTAACGTTGACATCACTCAGTCGCAAGCAGCCAATCACCATCGACTATTGAGTCAAGTGACACTAGGTCTCGTCGAATGCAGGTAGTAAACAGCTTGTGCACAGACAGCCGAACTCTTCGAGCCGAATGCTGTATTGTGGTCATTCCGCACAATACAGCCATCTAGTTTCATCTGGACGGCACAGCATAAATCAGTTTTGTTTTACTTTGCAGCAAGGTACTACGGGTCCAGTCGGTCTAAAAATATTCTGCGCAATTTAGCGAACGTGGACGACAATGCTGGGATATGAACAATGCTTGTACAACGAAAATAAACTGATGGTCGTTAATTGCGTGGCGTCTGCGCGACAGATTGAAACGGCTTGGACAGTGTAATAACTGCGTACGCATTATTTCTCATTACTGCATTATACCGGAGAGACAGATCAATACATTACAAACGCACGTACATCTGTCTGAATGGTGACTGTTTCGTGTTTCATCGCGTGAGGTGCAGGTGCGCGCACTACGGAGTAAGGGACGTCGGCGGACTTGGACCAGCAGAAGTGGAAGTATACCGGCGGTCCGTGAAATGCAGCCGGCAGAAAACTTTCGGATGCGGCATTCAAGATGAGCTTTATTATCTCGCCTTAGTTTACTAGTGCTTCTGTACTATTTGGCCAAACAAGAAACTGCAATTTAATAGAACGCTGTATGTTGCGTTGCCAACAGACACACCAAAACGTCGAAAGCACATTCAAATTATCACCTAGTCACAGATGAACCAACATTCATTCGCAAAACGATCAGGCATGTCGATGTTGATGTAAATGAATTTTTTTGTCCTGAACTCTGCATCTCAAACCAGAGGGCGTGTGTATAAACTCTACAAACCATACAGTTCTGGTATACGCAGCTCCTTCTGCTGTGAAAGAATAATAAATAGCCTATTGGGAACAGTTTGCCTGCTGACGTGGATTTTAGTTCTGTTAACACTTTTAAAAACAGTATTGAGTGTGTTGATTATATCCAGTTTCTTAGACGGTGTTTGTAACTTGTGTGTTTTTTCTTTCTTTTTTCAGGGCGGCTGTAAGAGCTTTTAGCCTGGTTTGTCCTGCCGATTATTGTCTTATTACACATTGCATATATTGTCATTTTCGGCAAATAAACGTGAACGTAAACTATATGCAGCAGACAGTACCTATAGGAAGAGGGTCGAAATGTTCAATGTCACAGGTTGCGACGTTCACATTTTCACGTGTCGCGTGGTGTGCAGACTAACAGCGGATTTTTCGACACGAAACCTTGCGGGGAATCACAGACGTCTGCGGTTTGACAACGAAACTGTGGACTGGCCGTGGATCGAACGTTTTCAGGAATCCGCACGCCTTTTACAGAGATCGATCACGCTACTACAGCGCCGGGCGCGCTGCGGCTAATCACAGGCTCGGACGCAACGAGTCCATTATTGTCCGGGCCATTTTCCTGTCGCCTGCAGACGAATCCCGCGCGGCCGGTCTTGTCATCGGTCTCCAAGTCGTCGCGCGAGCTCCTCCGCCGTCGGTCCCGGTCAGCGGTCGATAATGCGATGAAATGGCGTCGTACGAGAACAATGAGGCAGCGACGAACATAACGGCGGCGCGTCGGTGGTGCAGGTGGACGACGATTTCAGGAGACGAGCACGAACACGCCGACCATCACTGGCCATGTCATCTGTTGCAATTTCCACGTCGCCTCCGCATCGTTCTTTCGTTCATTTCTCGCCGAACCACAGGCATAATTCTCGATAGGTTGACAATGACGTAATTATTTTCTTCATTCCTATCTACACATAAATCTTTATTCACCAATATAGCACGGTAGCAAAAAAACAACAACAATAAAACTTAACTAAACCTTAACTAGACAGTGAACTACGATAACTTTCAAACTTGACAGAGAATTTCCTCTTGCGGCGAGCAAGCTGCATGCTTGGCAAATCAGAACCGAACAGTTCTTGACATTCAGCAACCACACGCACATCACTTGTTTTAAACAGCTTCGTACAAATCTGTTAATTACAAAATTTAGTGACTTCAGCTGATATTGGCACAGTGAGAGAGATTCTAACCCGTACAGAAGAACTGGGATGCATTTTGTAGGGATCAGATATAAAACAACTTCCGATGCAGTTCGCCCACTTTTTCCAAAAATGCTAATGGCGGCTCGATAGAAGCTTCTCTTGTATGCGTCTAATGAGCGTCTAATGCGTCTAATATTTTTGGATTGAACAATATAGACACATAACGCAAAAATCAGAACCGAACAGTTCTTGACATTCAGCAACCACACGCACATCACTTGTTTTAAACAGCTTCGTACAAATCTGTTAATTACAAAATTTAGTGACTTCAGCTGATATTGGCACAGTGAGAGAGA
>Ga0209780_1003269_pt1 | contig 11993 bp, 11 predicted proteins | sample WorMetexBAHAMAS2_FD_187384 | JGI IMG/M metagenome (GOLD analysis project Ga0209780, IMG submission 187384) | Marine gutless worms symbiont microbial communities from Max Planck institute for Marine Microbiology, Germany - Inanidrilus exumae... | ecosystem: Host-associated > Annelida > Digestive... | reverse complement strand
CAAACCCCGCTATGCGCCTCCGCAAAAATTTCTTTTATTATTGCGATACAACCTTTTCATTGGTGTCGACAAAATGCGCGAAAAAATATCACCGTTACTGTGTCGGTTAGGGTTAGTGCTACGGTTAGAGTCAGTTTAGTTTTACTTGTTTGCATTACTGTGTCGGTTAGGGTTAGTGTTATGGTTAGGGTCAGTTTAGTTTTATTTGTTAGCAGTAACACTGCGCGTCGAGTGTCGCCATCTGCCGACGTTGTGTATATAAGATATTCGTTGCATATGCACAACGTTGTTTGATTCGTTGTGTATATAATAAATCTGTTGTAAACTGCACAACGTTGTGTATAGAATAAATCTGTTGCATTTTACACAAGGTTGTGTTTATAATATCGGGGTAAAATAAAATCAGATGTATTATATAATATTTGCTTTACGTTGCAGTCACACGAACATTGAATATATGGACGCAGGTTGTCAGTGAGAACATAAAGTGGCATACTTTACACGTCATCGGTAGTTAGGCCTACTGAATTACCAGGCCTGCTTACTGGAATCTGTCGTCCACCGGCAGCGGTCTTTGTATGCACAGTGGCCTGTTAAAAGCAAAGACCTTAGAAAATTAACATGTTAATGTTCTAAAAATCTTTGTTCAAAGTTTGTTCATCAGTGGTCGAATTAAGAAAAATTAGTGGGGGACGACACCGAGGCGCCAAAAAAACCCAGTGGGGATCCCCCATCCCCCTGTAATTCTGGCACTGCTGTTCCTGATGATGATCATGATGACAGGGGTTTGGCAAGATTGGAGCGATTTGTTGCAGGCAGCATATAACCAACCGCAAGTGCGCCGCCAGTTGTGCTTTTTAAGTGGTCCTAATTATTGCAGCATGTACTTGTCTTAAAATTTAAGGAATTATAGGCATAGAGACCGAATGAAAATAGAACATTCTGGAGATCAGTTCTGCTGGTATCTCGTATTTTTGTCAGCCTAGTGATAAGCTTGTTACTTCCATATTAGTAGGCCTACCATTTCCTTGTTGCTGAGTGCTGATGCGGTTTGTATGCATGTTTTTTTGGATTAAAACTAATAAAAATATATTTGCGGTTAAACTAGGCCTATATATCCGTTCTTATTAATAATCTGCACATCTGATTTTATTCCGGCAGTTGTGTAGGCAAAATGGGCAATCTGTAGGCGAACTGTCCAGGCAGTAGGCGAAATGTCTAGTAGGCAAACTGTCCAATAGGCGAACTGTCAGTAGGCGAAGTGTCCCGTAGTCGAAGTGTCCAGTTACCCACTGCGTGATCCCATATGGTATGCCAGTTTCCTGTAGCAGTGAGGCTAAGTTGTTGCTAACTGCTGTACACTGTTTACTTACTTTACGTTACTTTACTTACTTCATCACATATTGTTTGCAGAATATGAACCCAGGACTTGGGTCTGTAGAAATATTGTATCAGACTAATCAGCCAGAAATGTTAAATATACACCGACAAAAATGCAATGAAGAAATGGTAAATCACATCTATTAACATGACGAAAAACTACACATGTATAAGGGAATATTCGATAGTAAGCAAGTAACTATTACATGCTGTAAATCGGACGATTGGCGAAACGAATGACCTGTGTAACTGAATTGAATTTTGTATCCATATTAATTGCCTGTGGTCTTGTGGGTGTCTGTCTTTTCCACGGACAAGGTCTTTTTGTCCGATTTTCTGTATAACCACATCAAATTTTGTCATCAATCGGCCGATTGACAGCTAATCGGCATGTAACACCATTCGTTTGTTCATTATCGAATATATCTTTATGCAGATGTTGCTTTTCTGTTACTGGATGAGATTTACTGTTTTACCATTGCTTTTTGTCAGTCACTATGCAATATTTATGGTCGATTAGTCTGATGCAATGTTTCTACAGACTGCAGAACTAGTAATCCAGTAGTTTGGTATTTCTAGGATGCTGTGTGATAAATGGAGGGATGTAGGTGATACTGGATGTGTTTACTTGTTTAACAGTACCTGGTGATGGAGGTAGTCAGTATGAGGCAAAGTTGGACAAGCCGAGTGTTGTTCATTGGCTGTGCACAAAGAAGACTGATGATTGGTATCCACTGTGGCTCAATCTGGAGTTGCTTGCACCATATGCTGTTGACTGCTTTGTTGACAATATGAAGTAAGTAATTTTTCATGATTTGTACTCCATTTGTTAACTATTGATATTTACTAATCTGCCATGATCTCTGCTGTAATATGCAAGTAAGGATAGCAGCGAGTGAAAACCACAAAGGCCATTTGTGGGCATATGCATGATCTCATATTCTATATAACGTAGCATATTCGTTTATTACAGGTTGACAACCATACAATAACACAAGTACGTCAGTGAAGGTGACTGGCATATGTCCACGCATACACATGCCAATCCTACGTCCACACGCCGCGCGATATATTGCAAACATGTTTAAATTTCACGAACGTCGCATCTGTAGCGTGAAGTTTATGTCGGCACATCTCTATGGTAGTGTTTACATGCGGGTGTGCATGGCCCGCACGCTGGCCGATTCGTCCAATTTTGGGCTTTGGGAGAGCAAAGTTCACACAAATTTGTGATTCCCTGCCTTCGACACTGATGAACCACCAAGCAAAATTTGACACCGCTAGCTTTATCCTCGTTGGAGTAATCTGTATTCATACAAACACACAAAAAACAAACAGTAAACGATATATCCACACCTTGCCTATCGGATGTGTGGATAGTAACAGAATGGGGAACAATAATGAAATATATAATAGAATAGTGGGAATAGTAAGTGATGTTAGCAATAGTTGTCAAAGTATACAGAAGTTCATACAATGACTCACTGATATATAACAGTTGCTATGGAGGTGTTTAATATGAATATCAGTATAACATGCACACAATGTAGTCAGTGTCATTGAGAGAGTTTGTGATTTTATAATCAAAGATCTGTTGTGGTGGTCGGTTCTGAGCTGGTATGGTAGTTCATTACTGTCTGGTAGGTAGGGCTGCAGTACATGGTTGCTGTTGGTGTTAATTCTATGAAAAAATCGTCATCAGCATTATTAAACATTTCATCAATGGGTGGCAAGTCATCAGAACATAAATTAAGTCATTATGTGAATATATGATGACATTCACAGAACCAGAAGTATCTAACATATGCATTATCGTTAGAAGAGGAACAAGCCACAGAAAACATGCACAGAAAATTTCCTGAAGTTTGGATATGTGGTTTTTGAGATATGAACGACAGACAGACTAGCATAGAGACATGCTATTTGCAGTACGTGGTGTCCCTTCTGGGGCAAAGTAATATTGAATATGTTATGTTATAATATGAGATCATGCATATCCCACAGTCAACTAGAGTTTGGCCGATGTACACATCGGACATTGAAAATCGGCAACATCGGAGCATGCTAGAACATTGGCTTTGGCAGATCGCCGATATCGATTTAAAAAAAATAGTAATCAGCGTGCAATGACATTAAAGTCAGATCCGCGCCAGCCGCCGCGGACAACTAACCACGCCGCTGACTGTCGGTGTGGTCGGCGATGTGGGTGGTCGTCTGGCCCGGCAGGCGGCATCACGAAAGACACCACGACGGCCAGGTGTCAGACGCGATCATTGTGATGTTGAATTGAAGCTCGTGTTATTTGCATGTGGTGGACAGCATGGTGGCACTTTGTCGGGGTCTTTCAGGCGTCAATTGATCGTCGTTGAGATGATTATCGCCAATCTGCATTGTTTGTTCAATGGCAGGCGCCATGTTGGTCTATGCGCGTTCGTGCAGCTGTTGCTGTGAATGTGGTCTGTGCCGGCGAGCAAGGCACATATGAGACATGCGTTCGTGCACGATATCGTACTCCGACTCACTCGGGCCATCAGTGCCACTCAGCGGTTACGTAATATTGACTGCAACTGCTGTACAGCAGCACCTCACACACGTAACCATCGACTAATTGCCAACATGAGTAACCGAGTCTGCTGATGCCCAGCATCGTCTGTAACGTGATGTGATTGATGTCTGCTCAGCGTCTTATGTGGGCGACAGTAGGCAGTGCACTCAGCGTTGTTACAGTGGCAGGAATTTGCAACTCAGTTGGTGGCGGTGTTTTTTTTGACATGCAATAGCAGTGCCAGTGGCATATATCAGTCGGTGTCAAGGCTAGGGCTGTTAAACGGAATCAGGTGGATGTGGCGGCTTTGAGATCCTTTATCATTCCGGCTGTCCTGCAATGCCACTAATTGCTCACTGCACGTGGCGGTAGGGACTGCACTAAATGAGACACTAAGTACAGTGTTCACGTGTCAGCATTGCATCCTAATTCTGCTAAACAACTAAACATCGGAATCGGACATCAGAATTTTTTGCCCAAATATCGGAACATCGGACATGGCCGTTTTAAGCGAATTGGCCATTCTCTACAGATGACCTCTATGGTTTTTAGTCATTGGCACTGTGGTGAAGTCTGCTATCCTTGCTTCTTTGTAAATTACAGCAGAGAATATTCAATATTGAATAATAATAATATCTGTAATATTGAATGGTCGTTCATTCGGGTATATTTTTGAAATTCTGTTGCTAATAATAATTGAAATTAAGATGAATTTGCTTGCTTCTACTGTTTTTTTTATGTACATAATAGAATATATCACACTTGAATGTGTAATAGTCTAATAGATCACATTTGTGATTTGAATACATCATATGTGACTGAACTTGCTAGACTACAATACAATAATGCAAGTGGAGAAACATCAAATCAGCCGGGTGTTCAAATACGTCAGCCTGGCTTTGGGAACACCTCGACTGTGGAGTGGCTGGATTCAAGTCGTCTGAGTTACAGTGTGTATCTTATTTCATATTTTAGCTGCACTGTGAAAGATTTTTAGTTTTGTTTTCTTTTGCTTTCACATACTTCACATTTGCAACTTTGTGGCTTATACATGAGCACTATTCAGTTGTAAAATTACTGATTCCGTGATTGAGTGCTTGACTGCTCATCAATGTGGTATAGTTTGGCTGTATGTGTATGCAAGGATGGCTTCAAATAGTGGCATAATGGCGTAATTATGCTATGAATTGTTAACTTTGCAGCTGAAAAACTGTACAAAAGGGGTTATTGTGCTGTAATTATGCCATTTGGCCATGATTTTGTGCATGATTGGCAATTTGGCAATAAGCAAGCCATTTGGCTATCAGATCAGGCTACTGGCCGTATTTACTGTGAATACTTATCATTTCAATCAATGACATACAGAATTTTTTCTGTCTCATTTACATAGGTATTGACAGTGAATTATGATTAGTCCAGCTTCATTTTCACTTAAAGCATACATTGTTAATAAACTAATACCATCTGTCATCGTGGTATGTCACGGATATCTCCAGTCCCATTAATAGCCACCATCAGAGCTATGATGATTTGTTGTATATATTCATAGTATTTTCATCTTGCAAATTGCTGTATGTGACTTTTTCAGCTTCATACTTCAATCCAATAGTAGAATTTTTGATAAAGAACTTCAGCTACGTTAGGGGGAAGAATATCCGTGGTGCACCTTATGATTTCCGTAAAGCTCCAAGTGAGTTTTGTTTGTGCGTTGCTTGTTGTAATGTTAGTTCATAGACTTTGTAGTGGTGCTCAGTTGGTAAATATAACTTGGTGAGAAGACTGCAATGAATTATGTAGTTTTTTATAATGCTTATGATGGAGACAAAACTGACATAACTGATGACTCATTTGTAAGACTATGCAGAGTGATCATTTGTCCAAAATCCTGGAAATGTTGTGGAATTTAGCAGCTGTTGGGAAATGACAGGGGATTGACCAAAGTCTGGGAAGTGTGAGCGAAGTGTCAGAAAAAAATTTATTCATGAGGAAAAAACTACTTGTTTGGGGTTACAGCAGTATTTGGTAGACTTGTAGCCTTAGCCTCCTGGTTCAGGATTTTTACTGCTGAGTAAATTATCGTGAACATTCTTGAAGAACATGCAGTGGCATTTATAGTGTACTGGTGGCACTTCAATAGCTACAGCATGGGTAAGAATGCCACAGAGTGTCAGGAAAATGTAGTGAGTGGTCACTCTGACTATACCTTTGCATTACTGGCCAGACATTTTACGTACTTGTATTCTGTTTTTAGAGTTTTAAACCATGGCTCTCCAGCTGTTACATGAACCCAAGTAATGTTTTGTGTGCAGCAACTGACATTTATTTGCATCAAAAAACCATGTAGAGCTGGTTGTACTTCCTGAAATGTTGTTGTTAGATGAAATGTCCGAGTATTTGAATGATCTGCGACAACTGATTGTCAGTTCTTATGAGGAGAACGGTCATCAGCCGGTGATATTGCTTGGCCACAGCATGGGAAACCTGTACATACATCAGTTACTGACACATCAGTCACAGAACTGGAAAGACAAGCATATAAAATCATTTATCTCACTTTCTGGACCTTGGGGAGGTGCCGTAAAAAGTGTTCGTCTTGAGATATCAGGTACCGCCGTAGTTGTGCTCTTAGTGTTGGATTTAGATTGATATTAACTTACGTTTTTTTGCAGTTGTAAATTATTGCATTCATTGATAAGAGTAATGAAGAAGAGTTATATTGGTATGTGAATGTAACTGAAACTGATGGCAGTGGCTGATACCTTCAGTTGAAATATGTTTCTTGGACTCAGAAAGTTTTGGATGCATTTTGCAGCATTTAGAGTGTTATATAATGATAATCCATTGAAAATGTTGCTTTGCTGCTCACTGCAAGTAGAAACTTAGGTAGTCATCAGATAACTAGTCAGTTGAGACAACAGCTGTGTTGGTCTGCAGTGGTAAACATAATATATTGCTACATGATGTGCTACAGCAAAGTCGTGGCTTTGCCATAATGGCAGAGAAGTGATTATACGAATGACTGCAATGTTCAGGAGATAACCTGGGAGTGTTTGTCATGAACAACTTGAAGGCACGAATTGAGCAGCGCTCAATGCCAAGCACAGCATGGCTACTGCCATATGACACATTCTGGGCCAGCTCCGAGGTCATCGTCTCTCGTGCTGGTAGAAATTATACAGTCAACGACTATCAGCAACTGTTTAATGATATCGGCTTTCCAGATGGCTATCAGATGCGTAAGGACACTGAGAAACTGACATCGGTAACATTTTAACTTGTTGTTGATGAAAATTTAAGTACCACCTCGTTTACTAACTTGTTTTCCAGGTGAACTTCTTGGGTTATCCAGTTTTCTGTCGACTTTCTTCTACCACTTTTCCAGAAGGGAACATTTGGGAAAGGCCAGATATCCTTCCTGTTACCGAGGCAACAGTGTCCGTGTAGACTATGCAAACACTGTGCTGTACAACATGTTTGCGTGGAACATTGCGAAACATCAGCGTGTGCAGAGCACTCTGTCTCGTGTCGTCAGTTCTACGAACAAAACACGGACAAAACACATCCGCCCGGTGCTACAAAAACTGCATTGGCTTCCAATCAGTTTCTGCATCGACTACAAGATTGCAAAGCTCATTTACACGGTGCTGACGACATGCTGTACGGACTATCGCAGACAATCAGTCCACTTCTACACCCGACATCTGCGTTCGACCAACCAACTACTATTGACTAAGCCAACAACAAGAACAGTGATCTCTTCACGTGCTTTCAGCCGAGCTGCTCCCACCATCTGGAACAGTCTACCTCACCACATTCGCATAGCTCACAGTTTGGACGATTTAGACAGTCACTGCGTACTCCTTTACTCACTTGCATTTCACTAACCCTCCACGTGCCTGCCCACGCCCACGATTTGTCGTCACACTCCGACATACTGGCGCATCATCAGATACATTTAATAATAATAATAAAGTAGACATGCTGCATGTCCGATTAACTGAGTTGCATGCAGCACACCAAAACCTGCCTTGTTACTTACTTACCTACTAATAACTATGGAGTCCTCTATTTCCCATTGTTTTAACATTACGCGGTGGCGCAAATACGCCCACTAGCGGATAAAATTTTTAACAGTAGTAAAGCTACTATGCATATCTATTCACACAAAAAATTTGAGCTTTCTATCTTAATTACTCCCTGACGTATGACGGGGTCCAAAAAATCCAAGATTGCGTTGTTGTGTTGTAAAAGTGCCACCTAGCGGAGAAAATTTTCATCTATATTAAGGCTCCTATGCATATCAATTCACATACCAAATTTCAGCTTCCTCTCTCAATTACTTTTTGACATATGAGGGGGGTCCCAAAATCCAAGATGGCGTCGCAGTTGTGCCCATGCGCCACCTAGCGGAAAAATTTTCAACACTGTTTAAGCTCCTAATCATATCTATTCACGTACCAAATTTCAGCTTTCTAACACAGTTACTTCCTAAGATATGGAGTCCTCTATTTCCCTTTTGTTTAACATTACAGGGCCCCAGAAATGGCTTTTTGGGAGATTTCAAATATGGTGGGGGTAAATATTTTAAATCTAAGTAGCCTATAGCAATTATCGTAAGACGCTCTATTTTCTGGTATAATTTTTATGTAAATCGGTTCAGTGATTTGGGAGGAGTAGTTACACACACACATACATACATACACACGGAATTTGGTCACTGCGGCTCTTAGTATATGGGTGACGCTCAATACCAAACCTGCTACACAGGTTTTAATAAGAATATCTCAAGAAACGGTCAAGATAAGGACATAGTTACTATGGAATGCTACTAGGAACTTGTATGTGATGTATTGAATGGTGCTATTTCCAGTAACCTTGAGTGGCTCTAACTACCCGAAACCACCCCATTTTTGATATTTTGTATCACCTTTCATATCTTAATAGTGAGTGGAGATAGAGACTTCAAATTTGGTAGATAGGTTGAAGGTAGCAAGTGCTAGCCACCCTCAGATGGCAAACCAATCCATACTCACTTAATGGCTTTCTCACTTATTTAATATTGCTTAAGAATAGGCCCTTTCAGTTTTTAGGCCAGAGGCTGTAAGCGATTTTTAAATGTTTATTTTGTGTTAGAGAATATTTTGTTACGGATACATGTTTGCTTTTGTTGTGTTACATTTAGTTTATTAGTACTTAGCCTAGAGATTGGCTGGGAAGAACAACTCCGAAATGACCTATTGTGTGTCGGGTGAGATGTAAAACCTTGACTTGGTCTATCAATCGTGATGCATAATGCTGTGCTTATGGGGTTGGGACATAGTAAATGTGTAGGGTGGTTATGTTCTGTGTGGATAGTTAACAGTCAGTACCTGTGTGTTTTGTACTTTGCAAGCGGGAACCACCGGGTGTTGAAATGCACTGTCTGCATGGTGTTGGTGTTGATACTACACCGGGTGTGCTCATCTACGCGGCTCAGACAGACTGGTTCGATTATGCACCATCTGTCATCAATGATGACGGTGATGGAACAGTGAACCTGCGTAGTCTGCATGGTTGTCTCCGCTGGTCCGGCAAACAGTCAGCCCCTGTACACCATCAGGAATTCAAAGGTTCTTATTCCGAGCATCTTAAGATATTGAAAAACCCCGATGTAATGGCATACATTGCCAAGGTAGTCGGCTCATGATCAGCAAGTTAATGACTATGTTCTGTTTTTTTTATTGATGTACAGTATTCTTATCTTCGCAAAAGTCATTTTAGTGTTCTGTATCTGCATTATAACTCTGTTAGCTGGATGTTTTCCATATACTCTGTGAAAAACTGCACATTAGCTTGTCAAGATTAATGTATTGCAGCATTGGCTATGTTTGTTTAGAAAACAATTTTAATTATTACCTGTGCAAAGAATATTTACTACATAATCATAGCATTATTAGGCTATGTTGTATGCACTCGGTGCATAAGATGTGTCCCTATTGCTACAGATGGTGTAGTGTGGTCTGTGTGTCTGTTGGTCACATTCTTGAGCCCTGCAAGTGAACCTATCGAGTTGCTGATTGGAGGGTAAACTCGGGTGGGCCCAAGGAGACTTATTAGACAGGTTTTGAGATCCCCCATGGGAAGGGGCAGTTTTGGGGGTTTTCCAGCCCACTGAAAAGCATTGGGAGTCAGTGCTATGGCACTTTACGAAGTAAAAATCAATAACGATGACAGTCTCACATTACATTGTCTGTAGCTGCAAATCTTTTATTGTTAGAGATGTGCCATAAAAATAATACAGTAATCCCTCTATCTTTTGCATCCCCTGACATCAGTTTCCATGCCCATGAGGAATCCAGCAAGATTGTCTTTTATGCCTGTGGGATTCCTGACAAACGTTAATGCTATGCAGAGCTTAAAGGCCAGAACGTTGTTGCATTTTTTATCTAGGCACGCCATGTGGTTTACTTCATGTTGAGTGTATTCTGGTACAGTTTGTTTTGTACGGTGTCTGAACACAGACACACAAACACACATCATTTTAACAGTTCCAGGCGAAGCTGGATTAGGCGATTGCCTCCTTGATCCTGTTCCTTTGTGTGTTTCAAAACTGAACCTTTTGAAATAAATGGGGATGGAGGGGGCAGGTCTGGTACTGTGCGTGGGAGGTCCTCCAGGTACTTCTTTGCTAGCATGGTATTTGCTGTCATAAATAAAACCTGGCAATTGCTGAAAATGCTTCTCAGGCTGACACATGATCTGTTTGCTTTAGTCTTACAACAGTATGGTAATGTTTCAATTGATACAGAGCATTGCGCAGGTTTCTCGGCGATAGCTAAGCATCTTGTGGGTTTTAGCTAAGAGAAGCATTCCAAAGCGAGACTAACAGAGAAAAGATTATACAACAAGAGTCATTAGGCACTGATAGCGCCTCTGAAGTTACGACCATATGGCGCTATGCAAATGTGTATATTATTATTATTATTATATGTTATAAGAACTGAAGAACAGCAGTTACACAAGATATAACATTGAACTGATAAATAGGTTTTGTGCTGGTTGGTTAGTTTCCACCCTGTTGTCGGTGCTAGCATAATAACTTACGTGAGCCTTCTGTATCTTTTCCCATTTTGGGGCATCACTGAACAAAAAGGCAATGAGGTCAGGATGTTACTGTATTGTTGGCAACCTGGTGGAACTAAATCTTCACCCAAGACCTTATCCTCGGTATAGCCTATATTCGTGCTGAAAGGGGACGTTAATCTCCCAACCATCCAACCTTTGTGAATCAGTGGTGCAGTTTTTATAGGCTTGATGCTGTTCCTGAATCCTACCAGCATTGTTAAAGCATTGAAGGAAGGTGAATGCACTGATACCAGCCGAGGAAAGTCTGATATTTTCTTGATCCACTGCCGTACTTATCGGGAAGAAGTAGAGCTTTGCTGTCTATCTGATACCAGTTCAGTTCGATTTTGTGTCAGTGGATAGAATTTCAATTGTCACAGTTGAAGATAGCCTAGTTCACTGATTGATTAAATGGATGTGATTATGTAGTGTTACTGGTTTTTATTTTGTTTCTGTAATAACATCTGAGCTTCTACGTTTGGTACCAAACAACGAAATGTCACAAATTTGTCGTTCTAAACCAAAGCGTGGAAAGAGCCCTCATTGTTGTTTCATGTAATCTTTGGTATTTTCCTACCAGATTTATGTTTTTTGCTTATTGTTAAATTATTAACATAATTACAGAAAACACAAGTTACGTGCAGGGCAGTAACAGACTAAAAATAGAAAATGCACTATCCAGCAGTGTGATTTTCGTTAACGAAAACTAAAACGAAAATTGGCAAAAACGAAAAAATAATGAAAACTGAAACGAAACTAAAACGAAAAAATATAAAACGAAATAAAACGAAAAATCCAAAACAAAAACGATACTAGCGCTGACAACAATTACCTGAAGGCGGCATTGCGGCGACTGCGAGCCTGAAACACGCATGCCGGTGTTTAGATTCTGAGCGTATGATGATAATGATGACGACGACAATCACAAGTAACTCTGCGTCTGTGCTGTATACTGCATTATTGT
>Ga0209780_1003268_pt1 | contig 11993 bp, 7 predicted proteins | sample WorMetexBAHAMAS2_FD_187384 | JGI IMG/M metagenome (GOLD analysis project Ga0209780, IMG submission 187384) | Marine gutless worms symbiont microbial communities from Max Planck institute for Marine Microbiology, Germany - Inanidrilus exumae... | ecosystem: Host-associated > Annelida > Digestive... | reverse complement strand
GACTGAACTAATCTGGGGGGTACGCACGGTGGATCCAGAAGGCTGGGTGGGGCGAGAGGTGGGTGTGGGAGGAGGTACCGCTTCCCACGGGAGGGGTCTGGTGAGAGGGCTATACCCCCTCCCCAGAAAAAAAAATTGAACTTTTCACTTGAAATGGCATTTTAGTGCATTCTGAGCGGTACTTTTTGCCAGTGTCCTTGTCCGAAAAAATGTCCATTTTTCCGCCTGAAGTTATGATTTGGTAGACATCGAAGATGTAGTTTTTGGAAATAGTGAATACTCTGTTAGAATAATGGGGCTGATAAGCTTTTTACTGCGTTACTGCATTGTAATGCAAGCAATCTGGTGTTTGAAATTTTGAAACATGACAAAATCTGGGGGTACAATTTGCAACGTCCCCCCACTACATATTCTGGGGGACTAGTCCCTCTGTCTCCCCCGTGATTTACGCCCATGCTCACTCTATAGACAATATGACCATGAACTGTAACCAAACTGTTACTTTGATGTCATACACAATAAACAAAGTGCAATAAATGTAAGTGAAACTATTATACACAGACGTCAATGCACGCTCATTTCATTAATGTTTGCAGTGTGAAAACGAGTTGGAACATGAAATCTGTGGACTGAGTTACATCACTGAGTTACAAATGGACAAACATCACAAATTAATAGGGTCATTAACATGGTCATGTAACATGTATTCTGACAACAGTGCTGCTGTGCTGTTTGCGATAAATGTTAATTACTGAGCAACCCATGGGTCTAAAACCTCGCTCACAACACACAGCTGAACTGAAATGGAGTCATATCCACCATTATTTTTAATATTCAGTGAGAATGGAAAATTTAAAAATGGAGTATGAACATCACTTTTCACCAAAAATAGAAAACGAGAAAAGGACTTACATCAACAGAGTAGAACTGCCACATAGCAAACGACTCCATATACCACATCACTATAGACGTATGATAATTTTTTAATGAAATGTACATTACAAAAAGGAAATTTAAGAATTGTTAAAGATGATATGCAATGATTTTTTGGTTGTTAAAGTAAATTGCCCATCGTATGTCTCTAATATAAGCAAATCTATTTGAATATTAAGGAACATCAAAAAAATTAAGAAATTTTAGAAAAAGCGCCCGAAAGTGTGCGCCCGATGATTTGTTTACTTCTGCAAGTGATACGTCATACCAGGAAAACAAACAAGGGAACAGGCTATTGGAGTGTTGAGTGAGACATTACACTACACTACACTACAGTAGTAACTAGTAAAATGTCAATGTTCTTAAAATATAAACTGGTAAAATAAATAAGTTCTTATCTAATCTGAATAATGCATAACAACGCAAACAAGACAAGCGTATCCTGGTATGACGTCACACAGCCGAAGAAAAACTATACCAAAAAGACCAATAAAGTTGTACTTTTTCAGCATTTTACGGCATAATTTATCAAAATTTGTTACACAGACGGGTTTATATTGCAGTAAGCAGCTATAAACTACTTTTAATAAATTTGGTAAAAAAATCGTTGCATATCACCTTTAAGGTTTCCTGTTTTTCAAACTGGTCCAGAAGCACTGGTTAAGTGAGGTGGGAAAAATAAAGCATTGATTGCTTACTTTCTCAGTGAAAAGTCTGCCAAAAATTAACAATCAGTTCACGTATAAAAACTCAGAACTGTATCAAGCCAAAGGTTGAACGTTTTTGGGGACAATGAGTAAGACTACAAAGTAGGACTATCCATTTTGTTTAGTTTTTTGACACTAAACAAACTATTATTTTAACGTTGTCTGGAATAAATACAGTGCAATAAACATATACATCATAATGCACTTGCATTATGAACACTACATTTGGGCTGGACTCGAACCTGAAATCTGTGGACTTAGATTGGATGGACTCAACTACAACAGGTGTTCCAAACGTTTTGAGCCCACTGTGAATGACATGATCCTGAATCCCCAAACCGTGTCTGCTTTTTTCTCTAACTTAGTACACTGCATATACATTTCAAGTTCGTTATTACCACTGAGTATGATTTTGGTATTTTCAAAGTCCTAGTTATCTCATTATCATGTATAAAGATCAGAAATTGAAGTAGTGAGCTGCTGTTGATTTTTGACTTATGAGGATAGTGGATCATAAAAGATCCATCAGCACATGCAGAATGTGTACTATGAAGACTGCTCTTCATATGCTACAGTCAAGCACTTGGATGCTTGAGTCCTACCAGGGAAGCAGATTACTTGAAGATAAGCGAGGTTCAAGACGGCCTGTGAAGGCAACCTTGATTTGAAGGAAATGCCAGCACTGTGGAGCGGACGATAAAGAAAGATAGGTAAGTGATATTGCACGAGACAGTGAACACTGGGAGTTGATTTTGTGAACGTGGGACAGTGGGATCGAACTATTTATTATGCTCGGTGCCCAAAAGACTGACGTCGGAGATGAAGTAAAACCGGGTCCGATGTCTGGAGGGAAATTTCAAGTTGACGCAGGCGGACTGAGATCAATTTAGGCCATGATTAGTAAGGAATTATAACTGGATCCATCATTACATTCTGAAGACAAAAAGAACAGTTCTAGCTATGGAAACACAAGGAATACCAACTACCCAAGAAGTTCAGAGTTTAGCCACTGCACAGTTTTCTACAATGATGAGGGTATGGTCGTAATTGAGTGTATGCTACACAAGGTACAGACACAGATGCCCACTACGATGATTTACTCCAATGACTGCATGATGTGGTCACGAAAAACGTCTTGGAATATTGAGTGCTAGTGTTCCGATTCTTCACGACATTGATCTAGCACACACATCTTGGCTGTAATTCATCAGTGTGGATTAGCCTTCTTACCCAGTCTCCACCCACATTGCTAGTTCTGCCGTGTGGCCCCACGTGTGACTTGCATCTGTTTCCAAATTTGAAAAGCTACCCAAACGGCAAGCAATCTTGTGACAAAGAACCAAAGTCAGCTACAGAAGACTAGTTGAAAGAGCAAAAGAGAAATTCTATTTGAAAGCCGTTGATCAGCTGTATGATTGACATGTAAAGTGTACTGCTTGCTGCTGATAGTGAATATGTTGAGAAACAAAAGTGTTGTTTTCCAGCTACTGCATTGGCAAGTGTATCGGGTTCAAAACTTGTGGAACACCCCTAGTACTGTACACCACTGATTAGGGATGTGACGGAGCCAGAAAAAAATCCGCATCCGTCGGATATGGATTTCATGTGCAAAATCCGTCGGATGCGGATGCAGATTTGTCGCGTGGTGAAAATTAATACTAGATTATAGCTACTGCGATTCACCTTAGTCTTAGTTGCTTAAAATGAAACAGTTACAAACAAACTAGCAGTGAATAATCAACATCATTGTGACTATTTTCTAAAAAAAAGTAAAGAAAACATGACAACAGATCTGTCCATCAATCAAAAATAATTGTAGAGTTGGACCGGAACAAAAATTTCGAATCCGTCATGATGGGATTTTAAGTATCCGACGGGTTTAGGATTTTGGAAAAAGTGTCGGATTTGGAATCTGTCACATCCCTACCACTGATTATAAGTGAACAGAGACTACAAATTAATACTGTGTTGTAAGATTTTTATGAAGACGGGCGCTCTAAGTGTATAGCAAAATTCGGTGCCGCCACCTTCAGTGCATCACAGGCACTGCTGACAATCCCTGTGAGTTTGTAATCCACAACTATCAACTTGGCAATTGGCAATGATAGCACATCGTTCTCCAGCTCACTGAAGCTGTTGTTCGTTGCCTGCCACGACCGAATCAGCTGCTGTTTAATATACCTGCTGTTGTGGTCTTTGAGCACTGTATACAGCGGAGACGTCAAGAACAGTAGGTCAGTAGCAGTAGCATTTGGAGAACGTGGCGTTATCAGCTTGAGCTGTCCACCGAACAGCGAGCCGTGCATTCGGCTCATCAGTGTGTCCGGCTCAACAGCACCAGCCACATAGTAGCTGATGCTTGGGAACACGCCATATGCACTGGCAACAGTGCGAGAGCAGGCCTTATTGTACAGACCAGTGATACAAGAAAAGAGGAAGTCAACATCCGGTTGACAACGGACGACATCGTCACACATCAGACGGCGCTGATGTATGCCAATCCAAGCTTTGTCCAACTCAACTGGATTGCTGTGCCGCCAAGTGACACGAAATGCGACCGCACTTCGTCCTGCCTTGAAAATCAGTGGATCAACAACAAACTGGATTAAAGCGTCGCGAATCACTCGACTTGTAAGCATGTTCGACGGAACAGTAACTCCACCAGTCTAAGCACGCACACGCACAAACAACCTCGTGTATAAACAGTACTCGTGATTCATTCACAGTTTCGTTTTGCGATTGATACGATGTAGTAGCACGATACACTGCACATGTTAAAGCACAACATGAACTTCAAATGATACAGTTATAACTAGCAACATTTTAGTAATCTTAAACTGCAAAACAAGATTTTGAAAGCTATGCACATAGTACTAAAGTTTTGCCAAACATCTACAAAAACAACTCGATCATTTAATACACAAATGACATTCACCAGTACTTAGTAATACAGATTAACTATGAAGGGTCCACGATTTTTCGAAGCAAAATTTGATGAAAACTAAGCTACATTCTGCAAGCTTCTGTAACATGCTGCTGTTGCTAGGGTGATGCAAAATTCCATGGCAAATAACAGAATTCCACAGTGAAACGTGAAATTCTACAGGCCTTGGAAAATCGTGGGCCCTATTAATTACTAACAAGTTTCACTTTCATAAATGTCGTCTGGCTCACAAAAGAGAGTCAGGACATCACCCAAGTGCTCTTCTGGATTCAGTTTAGTGTTAGCTAGTAGATCATGTCTTGGGATACTGGCAAGCAACGTACATATCATAGCTGAGACTATCTTTTAGCATTATCAGTCTCATACAAATAACACTCAATTATGTGGCGTGTGCTCATTATTGCAGAAAATCGTGGGCCCTAGAGATATCACTGTGATAGCAACAAGCAACGTGAGCAGCTTGCCATGATGCTTTGTGGTACTTGTACTGCTGGCCATGTTTTTCTCGCTGATGGCGGTACATGTGAAAACTGTGACAGAATGTTTTGCCACATCCTTCATACTGGCACATGACAGTTTTTGGTGCTTGCCCCCACGATTTCACCGTGTAACTGACTATCGGCCTTGTCACATTCATTGCAGTCCATGACTGGCCATTAATTTTGCTCCTCTAAACAAACAATAGTTTTCATCCATATAAATTTAATACCTGTACATTATTGCAATAACTGTGCACAATATCACTTAAATCAAAGTTAGTTAGTTGGAGTTTAACGTCCCTTTTCAGCACAAATATGGCTATATCAGAGATGAAAGGTCAGAGGTGGAGTGCTATCTCTACCCAGTAAAAGAAGGCCAGCGATATACTAACATCAACCCTGGCCACCTTTTTGTTCAGCAGCCACCCAAAAGGGAAAGGGAATGAGAGGCTCATTTAAATTATTATGCTAGCACCTACAACAGGGGGAGACAATTATCACACCACAAGACAAAACTAAATCAAATACTACAAAAACAAGCATGCATCCTTAACTAAAAAATACGTATAAAATAAATTCAACACAAAAAAATAAAGCCAGGCTTAGTCGCCTCCTACGACATCCGGCCTGGAAATGGAGTGGGATTATTCTGGTAGAATGGGAAGGGATGGAAAAGCAAGCAAATAGACGAAGTGAGTAAGAAAGGGAAAAGGGGAAATGTAAAAGACACTAAAAGATAAAAGTAGAAAGTGGCGAAGTGAAGAGGGATGGGGGATTGCCCCGGGCCCACACGGGACCAATTAAATCAAAATCTTATACACACATTTCATAGTAATGTGAGAGACAATTTTAGCTATACAATATACACGATACAGAAATGCATAACGTATGCAAGAAGGAGATAAGTTTAATGTACTGCAAAGAATCATAGCAGAAATTAACAAAAAAATCAAAAGAAAAACCAATAAGCAGAGATGATCCAGTCTGATTACCCGTCTGTTAAGGCAGTGGTAAGGGGAAAAGGCAAACCAATTGTACAGTTTTCATTAAATTTGCTCACATAGCAAGTGGTCGAACAATTTTGACAAAAGGCCGCATCGTCGGAAGTGGAATTTTAACAGGGGCAGGGGTAATGCAGTGTGCTGTAGCAGTGGCACTACTGTGATGCTGTTACTGATTTTTTTGCAGCATGCAACACATCAGTGACTGACACTGCTTTTCAATGGGCTAGGCAACCCCCAAAATTGCCCATTTTCGTAGGCATCTCCACCCCCATCTAACACATGGTTCCTTGGGCCCATGCGAGTCAGCCTCCCCCAAATGGCATCTCGATTGGTTCAGCCATTTTTGCACAGCTCACGAACGTGACCAACTGATGGACACACATACAGACACACAGACAGACATACGTGGTCTGTTTATCTGTCTGTGATTGTTGGTTATACGGGTGTGCTGTATACAAACAGCTGAACAGATCGAGATGCCGTTTGGGGGGCTGACCCCTATAGGCCCATGGAACCACGCTTTAGACAGAAGTCGAGGTTCCCCACAGTAAGAGGCAATTTGGGGGTTGTTTGGTCCACTGCAAAGCATTGGGAGTCTCTGTTACATTCAATCATCAATAACAGCATGCATACACACTGATGGTTAGACCAAAGTGGCAAATCTGTTAAACACTTTCTCATTTCAGATACAAAACAACTGGAAGAGACTGCATATAAAGCGCAAGCACTACATAATGGCTAGTTAATTCTAATATCAGTTGCTTACCGGTACCAATGCTTTCGATCCACTCGGACCACTCGTTGACAAAAAGCTTGAAGGTGACGAAAAATCAAAAGTGCCAGCATAAGGAGAAACATCCGTGTCTCCAGAGGAATACACAGTACGTGGAATGCGAATATTACTGCTGTTTGGTACATATGATGACCAGCGATGAGCATCACCAATTTGATCGTCTGATAAACTGCCTGAAGTTGACCGCACTGAGACTGGAATACCACCAAGTGATATCCTTCTATCGACTGCCCTTCTCTTTCTACTCACTGGAGACAACGACATATCTTCACATTCATTCATTCCTTCGACCACCGGTAATGGTATACTGGAACTCATTAATGACCTGACATCTGTCTCCATTATCATAACATCATCATCATCGGAGTCTTCCGTATCAGGTTCTGCTTTTACAGGATGTACATCTTCAATATGAAGAGCAGTTCCGCTTTCACTCCTGTCAATGACTGCTGCGGACTGTGACAGAACTGAGCCGTCATTTACACGACTCACAGAAGTGTCCTCGGCATCTGATGCGGTGGCTGATGCTGAATCCCGCTGACGTCCAGTAATGCTTTCAGTGCAGCGAGAGGTGGTGTCATACGACGGTCGGTCAGTAACTTTCTCATCCAAATGAATGACAAATATGTCTGTTCCATCAACAGTGACTGCAAGCAGACCTTCGACATGCAGGTTGCAACTGAACTCCAGACCGTTTCTGCACATCAGCATTATGGTCTGCGTAAGGAGATCACGTAGTCGAGCCTGATCCGCCTTCATTGTTTTCGCCACTTCGATTAACTTGAGTATACTGCTGTATCAACAAAATTCCAAAAAATACAAATTACTCAACAGTGGTCAAACGGAATGACAGTACTAGAAACTGCAGTTGAGGGAGGCCCCAAGCTGAGCCAATCAAAAAATATATAGCTGTAGTCCGCACACCTAGATGTGTCCAAATGTGCCAGCTGTTAGCTTTGCAAATTATGAATCTATTCACTGCATTTCTGCATTAAATGCAATTATCCACAGTGAAGCATACACATTATTGTTACACAGCCAATATGTTTGCCTTCCTTAGTAATAATAATAATAATAATAATAACAATAATAACATCAACAACAACAACACCAGTCCATCGACCAGCGCTTATATGCAGACTGCTAATGCATCCATCAGGGCTGTAGCTGAAATGGATGTCACATGCCAGGCTGCAAAATACAGGTAATTGGCAGCTAAACATATTTTCCCGCCCACTGTCCTCAAGACAGTCGGACCAATGGACAACGATACTTCAGACTTTTTGGTTGATATCGTTCGGAGAATCATAAGTCTCCGGTGACGACCAAGAGATTTCTTTTCTGTTCCAGCACATTTCTGTTTTCCTTTCTCGTTTCAATTCGGTTTTTGTTGTATGATAGTCTTACAGTTGGATGACCAACTGGAGCATTAGCCTTTCCAATTTTTGCATTCTTGCTTAATTTTCCGGACCTAATTGGCGACTTTCATGATGTAACTGTTATATTTTTCCAAGATGTTGAAATTTTTATGGTACCGGTAACTAGTAGTTAGTTACACTGTTGTTGAAGAGTGAAGCCATTTTGTGTGTTACCTTGCACACTAAGGGCGTGATCCACTTACCGAAACCGGTTTCAGATCCGTTTCAGTGAATCTGCAGCATCCATTTGTAAAACTGAAACCGGTTTTGCGAAACTGGCGAAACTCGATCGCAACACGGTTTCACCGTTGAAACCGTACAAAGATGGTGGAGGCTACGGCAGACATAAGGTTCATATATGTTGAATACTTATGTTTATGCTGAAATCTTGTGAATCATTTACTGCACCATAGTGTAAATGTGCAATACTTTATTGTGCACATTTCACATCAACAATTTGTATTGGTTTACTATCAACTATGGACAACTACTATATATGTGGTTGTGGGTAAAGGTGGTTCGGCCCCAAAGGCGTAATTTCATGGTCATTTTCGCCAGCTTGGAAGTAGCGCACTTCTGCGCTCTTTTAACCGTAACTGAAAGTGGAAAAAGTGTAAGAAAATAATAAAACTAACCAATATTAGCTTGTCTGGAATATACAATTAAGGATTTACATCATGCTACATGTGTTTGTTGATTGCTGTATGCAGTCCTGTAATAACGTTGACCACCATTCACTGAAGCAGATGGAACTGCGTTAACACACGAAGGACTACCATTGTATTCAGATCAAGGTTTGCAATGTTGTTTTTGTTTTTGACTAGGGATAGTCTTGTAAAGTACTCAAGAGTTTTTACGAACTTACAAAAAACTTACAAAACTTTAACAATGCTCGTCTGTAATAATAATAATAATAATAGTAATGTAACTGTCTATTTAACAGTGCATGTCCGTGTGTCGCATAGTGTTTGTCAAGTACCATATGGAATTAGTGTAAACTACTGTATTTTGATAGGACACAGATGTGTCAATGTGGTAAAGATAAACATGAGTATCAAGCGCTGTTGACAGTCAATAATGATGCAGTCTGTGCATGTCAATTGAAACTGTGTTAGCTGACTGTGTGTTTATAATTCCATGAATGTTATTTCTGTGGCCATAAATGTGTCATTTCAGATGGACATTTGTACACGTGCTGCTTTATGGAGTGCAATCATATCACATCTGTGGCACCAAACACCCGCCTCTAGTACAGTCAGATCATTCTGCAACAGCATCCCACACTTCTGCTGCAGAACCACAAAAATGGTATATGCTCTTATTTATTTGCATACTACTACAGAACTTTTTAATAATAACAGTGGACTTATATAGCGCATTTTTAAAGAAACCTTAAAAGTGCTGTTGATGTTTTTTTATTCAAGACTTAAAAGTGACTGTCAGGCTGGGATGTTGTCTCGCACTAGTTTATGTGCCATAAGAAACACCTAAGCCACCACTATGTATTTTTTTAGCTTTGTGTTTATTGTATGATGTCGTAGACACCACAAAATGGAGTCATGCTTCAATTGTGACACTAACTGAGCAGTACAAGCTTTGCAAAACTGAGTTGAAGTAAAGCGCAAGAAAAAGCAAGTGTGGGAGAAAGTAGCACACAAGATACATTTGAAGACTGGACAAAAGTTTACGTGGTGTCAGGTGTGTATAACATTCCCGCGATGTTTGTGACCAATGATCCCGTAGCATGGTGTGTCAGTCAGTCTGTCTGTCACACAGCGGCGCTATTCAAAAAATGGCAGAATGCATCAAGGTCCTGTTCGGGGTGGAGACTCTTGCGAATACAAAGCACACTGTATTAGATGGGGTCCCCCCTGCAGCGAGTGCGAGGGAATTTGATGTGGCCTTTGCCAAAATACTTTGGCCTATTGTTAAATTTGTGGTTTTCTTAACTACTATTTTCATCGTAATCCATGTGAAACATGCTGCAATGTAAAACTGTACATGTTTGCATTGTTATTTTCATGTTGGGCATAATTGTGTTTTCCAGGTGGAAACAAGATGGAAAAATTTAATCAAAAAGTTCCGAGATGTTGTAGCCCACAACAGTAAGTCCGGCAATAACAAGAAAACCTGCAGCTAAACTACAAATACACATTTATTGGAGGATATCATCCGCATTATGGAAGCTCTTGACAATCAGAATATATTGTGCAAAGTACGTTTTGCAGCTGTAAACCTCGATAGACTACCCAAGTATGGCCCAGAAGAATTGAATATGTGCTCGCTCAACAGCAAAATGGATGGTTTGTATTCGCAGATGAACAGTTTGAGCAGTGTGGTCCTCGGTAATCCATCCGCTGGTTTTCAGTCTGTGAAGCAATTGGATGATGAAGTTACATCGCTGTCCAACAGAATAAAAGATCAGTCAACTCAGTTTGCTGCCACGATGGAACAGGCTATTGCTAAACTGAGATCGTTTTCCATGGTCAGTGCTACGGATGCGGCATCAGCAACTGCAGTTGATCATGATCGTTCTCGTAACATTGTGATCATCGGAGTGGGGGAAAACCGCGACTCCGGGACATGGCGTGATGTTGTTTCTCGAGCGCTTGGAGCTGCAGCAGGAAGAGAGGTTCGAGTTGAGGATGCATTTCACCTTGGCAGATATATTGAAGGGAAGAAGAGACCAGTGCTTGTAAAGCTGTCGTCAATATGGGATCGACGACTTGTACTGAGTGGTGCTCACAAACTGAATCAGGTTGCAGAATTTAACCGTCGAGTATTCATCAGGGCTGACAAACCAGTTGAACTGCGACGTCAGAAGACATTGGATCGACTCAAGAGGAAGGCAGAACATGATGGAAAAGTCACGTCGGTAACTGGTGATGGTGTCCTGTATGTTGATGGTACTGCTGTGTTTAGCTTGCGTTCTGGTTCTGTTAGGCAGGGTTCATCTACACCACCACAAAATGGTTAGCCACAACCATGTTGTAGCAGACAGGGTTGGTTTATCACTGTGTTCATTTAACTGCCGGGGTTTTAATTTCACCAAACGTCCTATGTTGGAAAAATTATTGGGCTTGTGTGACATCCTCTTAATACAAGACCATTGGTTATCTCCTCAACAGTTTAAGGATTTGTCTTTTAATTCTGCTTTCCTGGTACATGCTGTGTCTGGTTTCAGCAACAAACAGTTATTAAGTGGTAGACCATTCGGTGGCTGTGCCATCTTGTGGAGGGCTAATAAATTTTTAAAGGTTGAAGTTCTGCCTGTGTCCAGTAATAGAATGTGCGCAATACGTATCTGTCGTAATGACTGCAGTTTGATAATTGTTAATGTTTATATGCCGTATGAGTGTGATGATGATGCTGCGGATGAATTTTCATTTCAGTTGTCACTGCTTGAGGGTTTAATTAATGACAATGCAGATTCGCACATCATCGTGGGTGGCGATTTTAATGTTGACTTTGCTCGTAAATGGAAGCATACGGATATTTTGCTGTCATTCTGTGATAAACTTGATTTGTGTGCTGTTGATTTTCACCAGAGTAGTGAAGTAGACTTCACTTTTAATTTCAATTTGGAGAGATTTAGCTGCATTAATCATTTCTTATTGTCTGGTACTTTATTTCAGAATTCAGTTATCTCCTATATAGTTTCTCACAATGGTGATAATCTCTCCGATCATGATCCATTACACTTAAGCCTGAATAT
>Ga0209780_1003267_pt1 | contig 11996 bp, 11 predicted proteins | sample WorMetexBAHAMAS2_FD_187384 | JGI IMG/M metagenome (GOLD analysis project Ga0209780, IMG submission 187384) | Marine gutless worms symbiont microbial communities from Max Planck institute for Marine Microbiology, Germany - Inanidrilus exumae... | ecosystem: Host-associated > Annelida > Digestive... | reverse complement strand
CCGCGCAATCATACAGTACCAACACTCGCCACGCAGGGCGGGAAACAACAGCCGCCACGCAGGGCAGCACTATGTACAGAAGGGCCAAGCCGGCTAAATTGCTGCCACAGACGGCGCACAACAATTAAATCAATCGCACCGCATAGTTATTAAGGAATTGAGGACGGCCAGGGATGGTATTGGGTACACTTAACAACGACATTTTCTTTGTTGGTGTTCTTCGCACGCGTTTTTTCTTCAAACGTTTAGAAAGTTTCGAATGTTCCAAACATATATGCAATGGCGGGCGGATCGAGGGGTATGCGACTGGGGCAGCTGCCTGCCCAGGGCACCAAGAGAGGGGCGAATAACGCGAATTTGCATAACAAAAACGTGGGGCACAGTCTGGAAATCTTGCACAGGGCACCAGAAACCATAGATCCGCCTCTTCAACTATGCTTTTGAAGTACGCATATGCAGTTGTCAGGTCACCGTTACGGAACAAGTAAGCGAACACAAGAAAACTAAGCCCAACATGCAAAACCAACGTGTAGCCCGCTCGGCATGCGCAAACGCGACTATGTATTTCTTACTTACTTACAGACTGGCTATGCTACTGCCACCTAGCGAATGGCGCTTAAAAATTCGCGCACAGCGTATTTTAGTCTACGTGCAGTCACCACCCATGCAAATGAGCCACAAGAGCTCAAGAGTTACTGGACCGACGTTCACCAAATTTGTAGCCGTAGTAGTTTTTTTCATCGACGGTATTAACGCAACAATCGGCGTTGTGATCTGTCCACCCGTTGACGAACGACAGGGGCAACATTAAAAACGATAGTAACATCGGTAAAACATAAGCCCGCCAGTGGCATCGCGATGCCGGGCGGGCTAACCAATGCAGGTTTAACTAGGTGTTGACCTAACGAAACGTAACACGACTGGCCCGCCGCGTGCTGCCCCATGGTGAGTTACGTTGCATATACGAGCGTTACAGACGATGACGACAGACACCGGTCAGCGTTATTAGTCTAGCCCCCCCCCCCTACACTATGTGTAGGCGGGCTAGTAATTAATAACACAGAGCTGGTGAACAAATGTTCACGTTAGAACATTAATACTGCTGAACGCACCTGCCATAAGAAGAGTACCGAAGGTAGTATTTCGCACTATAAGACTAACATCTTGACCGCTATGTCCAGGTGTCGCCACCACTTCAATGCCTTCATCTATTACGTAGATTTGACCCTGTACGCACAAATCAGGAATCAAACGGAGCATTTTGTCTAGCGCCTTTTCGCGAGAACTCACCTCTAAAACGCGCAGAATGGCACGCATTAAAGAGAGATCACAGATTCACCTGCCACCCACACGATTATCCACGAATCGAATGAGCCATCCTGGCTTTACTCCCCAGCCGCAGCGCATCACCGCACTTTGGCCAGCACTCATTTCCCGTCTCACGGAGGGTAGGAGGCTGAGTTGGCCCAAATGGCTGGTTACATCCCAGTACCAACCGACCGACAATGCAGCTGCCGGGATCGAACTCACGACCATTGAGTCACAGCTCCGACGCCCTAACCACTAGACTACCGAGCCAGTCACTTCGAGACTTTCTATACGCTTGACTGTGACCGTTACAATATAAGGTTTTAGGCTTCCCATACTCGATGCCGAGCGTTGGGCCCGGAGCTGATCCCGGTGTACAGACAGTCAGCCCGCAGGTGACTATACGTCATCTACCCGGCGGTAGGCTGTCATCACTTTCGGCCAGGAGGTTACCTTTCCAAACGCAGATCATCACCTCCCTTGGCCGGTACCAAGTTATACTGCTTGATGATGAACACAGTAACAAAGTAGGAAGTTACCGATACGATACGGTAAATTTACGAGCGCTCAAAAGGTGTCGAGATGGCCAGCTTAATCTAGCGCACGGCATAGAAACGAAAAAATAAGGAAAAACTAAAAACAAAACCGAGTAGCTCAGAAAAAACTGTATGGGCAATAGTCCGTTAATTAAGGCAGTCCTGAAAGAAGAAGTTAAACTACAACGGAAATAAGATTTGTGAAACAGGTAGGTTTTAAGTCGAGAGTGAAAGACAGAGGGTGTAATGGATGAGCAGAGTGGTGAATCTTTAGATGAAGTGATGGGTGAAGGATTAGGTGAGTCGGAAATGCAGGCACTGGTACCAGAATAAGGTCGACGAAGAGATAGAGGGAGTTGATTCCACAGACAAGTAGATAGTTAGGCAGTAGTTGAAAGTAGCTAATAACTACTTTTTTAAAAAGTAGTTAAAAGGCAGTTTTAGTAAATACTTTTTACTGAATAGTTAATTCTAGCAATGCAAATATTATTTTAAAAATACACCGTGTTCAGAAAAAAGTGCCACTGTACTTTTGCCCATAACTTTGCTAAATGTTGATCGGTTAGCAAAATAATTTCAGACTTAGCAGTAAATATCTGATAGAGGTTATAATTAAATAATTATCCCACCACACCTCAAACACGTCGCTGCACTACCTTGTGAAATGTTAATATCAGAAAATCAGCGACATACTAAAATATGCATTGTGATTAATGATAATTCACGAGGTAGCATAGCATATCGCCATGCTTATGTTGTGGTGGGACCTTTTACTGTTTATTACTTTATTACAAATTTACTGCTAAATTCTGATTAAAATAATTTTTTAAAATATGTCGAAATTTGGCAAAGTTTTACATTAACTTCTTAGTTCTGTTGTGCATAAAGTACAACATTAATCAATGAACCAAATACAGTTGGTGTTGATACACGTAAACACACAAGGTGTACGAAACAGAAACCTTTGCCAGGCCATTATCAAAGTATGTATCTCCACGACAGATGTCGTATGAGACAATCAGTAGCGCATCGGGAAAGAGGTTTAGGTTTCCAACATGGTCTGAATGTCCGTGAGAGCCGACAACGTGAGTGATGTCTGAATATCTGAGACCTCGATCACCCAACGCTGTTAGACACACACACAAATTTGAACTGAAGAAATTAATGCTGAGTAATTAATTTAATTAATTTCACACAAAAATTGATGCCAATATGAACTACCATTTAACTGAACTAGCATCCGGAAGTTGACTAGCAGTCAACAACAAGAAATTAGTTGGGTTGGAATTGTTTATTTATAAAAGTACTTCAATAGCCGCCGGCGTGGGTATTGCGTTCAGACGCGTCTGTCTGTCTGTCTGTCTGTCTGTCCGTCTGTCTGTCTGTTTGTCCGCGCTCTAACAGGAAAACGGCTTGAGCTATCAACACCAAACTTGGTAAACGTATACTCTATAGCAGTCGCTCGGCATGCATTGACCCAGAGGTCAAAAGGTCAAAGATCAAGGTTACAAGGTTACGAAAGCCGTCACGGTCGCACAGTTGCTAGTGACCAGGTCCGTATTCCGTACACCTATACGCCGCTGTGCTACCTGCGGCCGTTGCCGGCGAAAGACAAATATCAAACTCGTGTTTTCTCGACCACGTGTGACTCGCCGACTGATGCCATCAGTGACTGTCTGAACGTTGATCGTGTGCACAAGCGTTTTGTCGCAACGTCTTTCTGCTTGGTTGCTGCAGTTGCGTAGAGTTGGTGATTCTTTGGGTTTTTTTTCAGTGTGACCACTGTAAATATCTTTTCGTCAGTTAACAAAATTGTGCTAACATCACCGGATGAATATTTTAGCAACTATTTCGAATGGCTGAGTTTTGCATGGCAGTTCGCTCCACTCAGCTCTGGGTCATAACTATTTTCGAGCACAAGCATTTCACATGGTAGTGTAGCAACACACGTGAGGGATAGTGGGATATTTTATTATCGCTGTACTACAAATTTACTGCTAAGTCTGTCGGTAAAAAAATTTGAAAACCGATCAGCATTTGGCAAAGTTAGAAGCCAAAATATAGTGGCACTTTTTCCGGACATGGTAAATAATGTAGAAATAGCAACTAATGCTACAAAATATATACAGATTTGTAGACAGATTGCAACCATACCTTTCAAAATAAACTTTTTGTCTAAAGGTAAGCCGGTGTCGAAAAATACTGTAGAATGAGCGCTCTTTACCAATGACATTGTGCCATCGGCTTTCACTTCGTCTATGCAAAACAGAACTTAAATGACAGTAAATCATAGATTCGTAGGCCAATGTCAACGTTTGTATCACGCGGCACTGCACTTTTCTATGGTTCAGTGGCCAATCCAGCATTTCGAAATGCAGCAGATTAAGCAGGCTTCAGATGCACATAACAGTATCTTGAAATGGATAACTGTGCTCACATATAGAAACCAGAAGGCGATCAGAGAACTCAAACCTCCGAGCCCTATACAATACAACATTAGGCCCCTAGCTCGCCTATCTTCAGTAGTTTTGTCTTTGCTAAATCGGATTTTAACGGCGTAGAAATACAAAAACTGGATGCAGAACCACGAATTCTGGGACAACTCAAAATCTACTCCACTTTTAGAGGCGAGTGTGCGACGATGGACCCCTTTCCAGTTTCACGAAACAACTTCGTGAATACTGCTGAGAGCCAAAATTATTTACGGAAAGAAAACTAGAATTATTTCACAATCTTTTTTTTGCTATTCGACAGTATCAAGCATCGTATCACAAGTTTTTCTTTTATACTTCAAAGATGTACGTTTAAAGACGCATATATAAAACTAGAAGAAGCCAGCACTTAATACAAGAGTGCAGTGATCCACGACAGCATTGTTTTGTGACGCGTGACCTTGACCTTTGACCTTTTAACCCCAAAAATAAATGGACTTCTAGGGCTCATCGTGGAACATTTGTATATAAAGTTTGAGAGTCGTAGCTGCATCGGTTTTTCAGATATTGTGCAGTAAAACAGACAGACAGACAGACAAACAAACAAATAAACACTACCCGCGCCTGCCGTCGGCGATGGTAATTATCTTCTGATTATTAAAATTAGACTAATAAATGATCAGTAATAACCATAACTGTAGCTAGTTGATCACCAATGTGTATACGGAAATAGGACTTACTTGATTCTGTTACATAAACGTATCCTTCTTTGAGTACGAAAACTTCATTCATTCCTGAATACCACAAAATATTTGTATAACAAAGTACTTAACAACCTCTGTCAATATTTGCTAACTGGCTTAATATCCGTGCTTAGACACATTAGCGTTCGAACGCGCGCAAACGCGTCGGTGAGAACACTACTTTAATGTGATAAACTTGCAACGATCAATGTGGCATTTCACTTGTGTTGGCGTGTTGAGCAGTGCTTAATGATTACGCAATGCTCTATCTTCAGACTGTCCGTCGGGGACAATTTGTTTGTAGACTGAGGTAGCTGAAGCCAATAAGTAACTAGAAAATATAGGCAGTCGTATCGACATGCAGACCCACGCCGGCAACGGCCGCAGGTAGCAAAGCCGCGTATAGATGTACCGAATACCGGCCATGGTCACTAGCGACCGTGCGGTTTTCGTAACCGTGTGACCTTGACCTTTAAACCTTTGATCTGTGGGTCAATGCATGCCAAGCGACTGCTATGGAGTATACGTGTACCAAGTTTGGTGGTGATAGCTCAAGCCGTTTTCCTGTTAGAGCGCGACAAACAGACAGACAGACAGACAAACAGACAGGCAGACGCGTCTGAACGCAATACCCACGCTGCGGCTATGCCGGCGTGGGTAACTACTTGCGCAATCATTAATATTTACAGGCAAACGTCTCATCGTAGGATACAAAGTACAATCGTCTATTCAGTACAGCGTCATTCTTCCCATCATAACGCCCCATATTATAATAATACTATACGATATGGTAAATCTACATGCGCTAAAAAGCTGACGGTAGGTCCAGCGTAATCTAGCACACGGCACCAAGAACAAAAATAAGAAAAAATTAAAAACAACAAGCGAGTAGCTTAGAAGAAACGGTCCGGGTGATAGTCCGTGAAGGCAGTTCGGGGGAAGAAGTGAAACTATGGGGGTAGGATTTGTGAAACAGGTAGGTTTTAGGCCGGAAGTGAAAAAGAGAGGGAGTTATCGATGAGCAGAGTGGCAAATCAAAAGAGGAAGAAATGTGAGTGAAGGAACAGGTGAGTCGGAAATACAGGAACTGGTACCAGAAAGAGGAGAGGATGATGAAGGTGGCCGTCTCATTATTATACTCCCATAATGCATCTCGCGTCATTTGTTATCTCTCAGCCTCCTTCACACCGACCACACGCTGCAGTCTGGAACGCGGTTATCCGGTGAATTACATTTTAAAATAATCCATGCGTAAAATTAAAAGCACGTTCGCTATCCAATCAAATCAAATCAAATCGAATTCATTAATGCAAAAGGGCCAGTTGGCCACTAACAATGCAAAAATCATGACAATATAAAAATACTAAAAACAGTTCTATAGTCCTACAAAACTAAACACATCATCAGTACAAAACACATCAAGACAATGCTACAAATTTAGGCCAGAGACGTGTAAAAATGTTCAGTTTCTCTGGTTTTGTTTGCAGGCCCGTTTTCCGGGGACTTTGTTCCTAGACTGCCCCTAAACTCCACCAGGGGCTACGAACCATAACCCCCTTGGCCTCAGACCCCCTATCCCTTCCTCCCCTTTTCAAAATACTTGGATTCACCACTGCTGGCAAATAGTAGGGTCTACCTGCTGGCGTCGTAGTCGTACGATTTCTCATAGGTTCATCTCCTATCGCCATAGCAACAGCAGAACACACAGGTAAGTCACAGGTAAGTTAAACAAATGTGTCATGTTTGTACGATAAATGACATTAAAGTAACTGCTACGTGAGTATACTGACAGGCATTGTTGCAAAATGACAATAAAGCTTACAAGGTGCAAATGTAGGAAGAAAAACGTCTTGAGTAGGCCTAAATATATGTAAGCAAATGTCGAAATACTATAAACTGTCATTTATAGGCGACATTGAAAACAGTTTGAGGGTAACATGATTGGACAGTAATGGTTAAAGCAGGTCGCATTCGTTTACTGCAGTGGTTTTCAAATTTTTCATGCGACGCCAGCATATCAAGTCCTAACAGGCCTGCATTCGTAGACAGCAACTTCGCCCCCGGTGCCGCCACCTGGCGAACTTGACGAAACATACGCATCGTCTTTGATTCGGACATATTCGCTTCATCGCGTGAAAACGACGTCGTCCACAAAACCTGAAGTATAAAATTATAGTGTATTGATCTGCCGTCAGGGAAGGACCGAGCCACGGCTACAGCGGGTAACAAGTACAAAAAATTTGGTGAAATTTGGACGTGTTGTTTTTGACATTATGCGAGGAGACAGACAGACAAACAGACACGACGATCACAATACTTTGCCCACCTATAAAGATAGGAAAGGAAAGGAAGAGTATTTATATAACATTATTTATATACTATGTATATCTCAAAGTGCTCTGGCATGGATCACACAGTTTTACCTGCAAATTACACCAATTACTTCGTAAGCGTTCGCCAGATGGCGCCACCCCTGAGGTTACAGACATTTAATTGCAGCTTACTGCTCATCTATCGACCCCGAAGTGATAAAAGGCTGAGTTGACCTGGTTGTTTGATCTATAGCGGGCGGTTTACCAACATAAGTGGTCACCCGTCAGATACAGGTCGAGCGCAGGACAGGGAAAGTTCGCCGGCCAATGACAGACGTTCTACCTCTGTGCCACGCAACCAACCAAGTTAGAAGCATCAACATTGATTCTGAACAGCTCCCGCGTGTCTGAGAGTGAAGATCGGCAATCGCCAGCAACTGTGTCTGCTAAATAAGGCTGTGGTGTTACAGAATACCAAAAGGGAATCCATCTAAGATTGACACCACGGGTAGAAGAGATATGACCGCTTTCCCGAACGGAAAATGTTAACAAGAGATACTTTCTTTCTAACAGGGCGTTTTAAAATTATTTTTTGCCTTGCCCGCGGATCCCCTGGCGGCCCGCTCCGGACCCCTAGGGGTCGGCGAACTACAGTTTTAAAAGTTGAAAACCGCTAGTCTAGTGCATGTAAGATGCTTGACTGCATTGTGAGAAACCCCAGACAAAGGAGTTCTCAATGTCACACGCAGTCACTTACACTGTAAATGTGGTAGTATCTCGGAAACGGTGCAAGATGAAATCGTTGTTAATACAGACCACTAATAGGAAGTAATGTATGGCCCATCAAAAAGGGGCAATTCGGATGACCTCGAGTGGCCTTCAAGGTCATTCACCTACTGCAAGCCTTTTCAAATATGATTTTTTCAAATATAATTTTTTTCGTACAGATTTCAACTGACAGTGCGTCGCGCTATCCATCCGCGGTGGCTATGAGCTTCTTGTTGAACCGAGCAGTACCCTGTATATAGTGAACACAGAATTTTTGGGTTTGTTAAACTTTCTGCATCTCGTCTGGTTGTAGAATTTCAACAAGTGACATCGGCGAAATACCTAAGTAAGTAAGTATATTATGGAGTCGTGCTTTTCCATATACTTAAATTTCCGTTGGCAGTGGTATAGTGTGGTAGTATGCCTAACTACCGTGTGATAGGTCCCAGGGTTGAATACCATGTTAGGCAGTTGTGTTTATCATGGCAGCCACAGAGATGTAAAGCCTTTGGCACAGGCTGCTTTTCCTAGATTGACTTAACGTTAAGGATAGGAGGCTGAGTTGGCGAGGTAACTCTGCGGTGGCTGAGCTTCTTGTTCGACTCACGGTAGTTGTATTAAACGAATAACATTGTATCTTAATCGTAATGACGAAAAACGCGAGCAGTCCACAGATGCCAGCCGCCACGAGAAGTATTATAAATACAAAGAAGATAATAGTAATGGTTCTAGGCATCCTGCTTCTTCGCGGTGTGATGTCTGACGCTGAATCTTGTTCAACAGCAGGCGAAGGTCTCCTGTGTCCGAACATATCAACGTTCTCTCGTACGACGCCAGTGTTCGAACCGAAGACATCCTGCCTCCACTTCATCTGCATATGTAAAAGACACACAACGTACAAGAATCCTTCTCGGAGCAAAATTGATCTCCGGCTACTTACACAAACCATTATTCCACCACAAATGTGGCAGCATAAATAATGCATATTTAAACATAAATTAGACAAATGCACACACAGTTTTTTGCGAACTCTCGACAGATTTCGCACAGTACATTTTTTGATGATCTTCCTTTTCTGATTCACCACTATGCTCATCCGTAACTCAGAAGTCGGTGTACTGTCAATGTGATCATGCATCAAATAGATAATTGCACCCGAGTCTGAATGACAGGTACATTGAAGATCAGCAAGAAAAAATATAACTTATAATGTGCTGTATGGCGCAGAACCTAAAACCAGAAAAATAAGCGCTAATTAATTACTAATTTGGCAAAAAGCCGCATCGCCGTTTTGTCATCCCTCGCGGCGGGAAAATGCATTCGTCCGCGTGCACGCTGGACAGGCACATTCGCCCACGGCAAGTGCACTCTTGCGTAGGTACTTTACCATGGGCCGGCACACACCCCTTTAAAAGTACCCCCTTAAAATGGGGGATCTGGGCCCATCTATTACATGGTTGCTTGGATTTACATGAGTCAGCCCCCCAAACGGCATCTTGATCGGTTCAGCCGTTTCTGCACAGCTCATCCGTGTATCTGAAACACAGACAGACAGACAGACAGACAAACAAACACACAGACGCAGAGACCACACAACGTGCCACATCTGCAGCAATAGGTCTCATTCTATGCACTGCGTGCTGTGAGGCGGCCTAATAATTCAATCACTGTAGTCACGTAATCTGTGTTCAACCAGCCCACCGCTTCGTTCGTTATCCGTGAACACTTACCCGAGGACGACCAGGGTACGAGTACTTCCGGTAGCGACAAGCTGGCACATTCCACTGACATGTTTGTCCATAATCGGCGACGAAACTTCGGCCTGAGTATGCCATGGCGACACAACGATCATCTTCCACGCTGTACACGGCTTGTTGCCGTTCCGCATGACTGGGCCACGTAACGCCCCAGTAACACAGTATACGCAGCGGTAGAAGCCATAGACGTATCCCATTAACCTTTGGTCGAAGCCACAAAAGCGCCACTGCGTCGTAAACTAGAAGGTTGTATTGTGTCAAATGAGCACAAATACACAATACAGTATTCGCCCGAAGCGTTCCGCTATATTCAACAGGTGTTTCCCTGGGCCCACCAGAGTCGTAGACGCAAACGTCATCTCGATCGCTTCCGCCGTTTATGCAGGGCTCACTAGGTGACACACCGACTGACAGACCAACAGACCACGCTACTCGGTCGGTAACAATAGGCGGAGCGCACGTGGGAGAAGCCAAATTCTGTTACTGTCTACGCCTACAAGGTGTTTCCCTTGTCCCACCAAAGTCCTCAACGCAAACGGCATCTTGATCGCTTCAGCCGTTTTTGCAGGGCTCACTAGGTGACGGACCGACTGACACTGCGCGGATCGCGCCCAGGAATTGCCAGGGTCAGCTCCCAACATTTGTCTCACAATATTCCAAATTTCATCCAAATCGGTTCACTTTCGGCGGAGTTAAAGCCGATCGCGTGAAGGTCGTTCTTTTTGCACATAAAGTATTTGCAAGATTCGCCTGAAGGCCTTCGGGTGAATAATTATTATCCACCGAACGATGCTTATTGGGGGCGGGGCGAAATTTCGTACATAACCCCGGCAAAACACTGCACCGATGAAGATACCGTTTCACGTAATTTACGACGTTCATCAAGGAGTCGACCAGCAAAATTTGACTTGAATATTGATTCAGGCGACACGGCTCTGCAAATGCGTGAGAAAAACGCGTTTGTGTACGGATTGTTATTACCGCTTTTACCGCTCGACGCTATTAATGCGGTGTACGATATGGCCAGACGTTCGTCGGTCTGTCCGTAAGGGGGCGCTTTGGCATAGCGGTAACGGCTTATTCAGCGCATCAACGAAGTTATTCTACGTCGCCCTCGGTTAGTACTGGGATGGGTAAGTAAGTAAGTAAGTAAACATAAATTTCTAAGTGTGGCCTAAATAGTTGACGCCGGAAAGTCTGCAGTGATGACGATGAGATGACGGCCTCTGGCAGACCGTTCCAAACTTGAGCTGCAGCAACCGGAAAGGCACGGCTGCCAACTGTAGACAGTTTGATGGGCGGTATGGCCAAGCGGCTGGTACTTGCTGACGGCAGAGCACGCCGACCAAGTAGGTCAGCGACGGCGACAAGAGGTCCCAGATATCGTGGCGCGCTGTCGTGCAGAACTTTGTACATGTACGTTAGCACCGCGATCTTGTACTGCACGCGTTCTGGGACGCGTATAGCCAGTGTAGTGTCGCCAACGCATCGGTGATGTGGTCGTGCGGTCGCAGGTGGTAGATGAGTCGTGCCGTTTTCGGGCAAGCCAGCCACCAACGCATGTAACCAGCCACCCAGGCCAACTCAGCCTCCTATCCTAACTGGACGGGAGATGAGTATAGGCCTACTCGGCCAAAATGCGGTGATGCAGTGCGGCTATAGATTAAAGGAAAGTATGTCACTTTCCACTTGTACGTGCCCCGAGGTGGCAGGTAAAACTGTGTGATCGCTCGTTAACTCGCGCTATACCTATTATTTTTTATTTACTTATTAATATGTAAAAAGTAATCACGTCAAACGCGTGAAATGAAGTAAGCACACAAAAGATTAGCAGTACAAAGATGAAAACATACAGACTAATAAAGCAAACAAACAAAGTAAAACACAATACAAACAAAGTAAGCAAAAATCAATAGCAATCGTCAAATATCAGTCTATTAATGAATGTACTTTTGTGTAGTTCAGATTTAACCTGATTAATCGACAAGCCATGACCAAGTGTTCGTAAATTATAACAGGTAGACTTGGGACTGGGAAGCAAGTGATGCATGGCATGGTTTCCTTGAGTTGCTTTTGTGAACAATTTGTCATCATAATCTTGCAGTAGCTGTTCTAGCTTGATAACAGATTTGACATAGCC
>Ga0209780_1003265_pt1 | contig 11998 bp, 4 predicted proteins | sample WorMetexBAHAMAS2_FD_187384 | JGI IMG/M metagenome (GOLD analysis project Ga0209780, IMG submission 187384) | Marine gutless worms symbiont microbial communities from Max Planck institute for Marine Microbiology, Germany - Inanidrilus exumae... | ecosystem: Host-associated > Annelida > Digestive... | reverse complement strand
CTTGCACGTATCGCCGTCTAGCGAATACTTCAACATGTCGTAATTTCAACTCAATGAAACATTATTACCATTCAAATGCATTACTGTTACAAAACTGTCGAAACAAGTTACATTATTACGCAATCTTACATCAAAATTATTTACATTATTTTAACAACTATGCACATAACATATATATACGACTTTCAAAGCCCACCGTCTAACGCTTTCCGCGTTAGCTTAGTGGTGAAGTCACTGTACGCGCACGCCGTCAACTGCGGTTCAATCCCCGTCGTCGGTCGTAGAATCGAATTCGTCGTTTCGTAGTTCGGTAGTTAGCGAGAGGTTCGAATTAGGTAAGTAGGTAGTCATAAGGTAGTTAGTAAGTAGGTAGGACATAGGTTAGAGTGGATGGTGGATAGGTAAGACTTCAGAATCGGAACTCATCTTTTTGCCTAAAACTTTTTCCCCAAAAAATACTATACCCCATTTTTCGCACACCCAGCCCCAAAAAATAGTGCCTTTTTTTAGCTTGACAGCTAATTGACCCATCGGCAAAATTTGGTCAGTGTTCCAATTCTAAAGTCTTTCCAATATGATAAGGGTCATCTCCAGTAGTGTTGTTACGACCACCGAACTTTCACTGCCACTGTGGTGGTTGGCTACCACCAAACCAACAGCGCCATCGCGGTGTTTTACAGTGTTCTCGGCGATCTTTCTGGGTGCGGTTTCTTTTGAAAACTGCCCCTCACTATTCTGCAGCACAGAGATAGTTATCTAAATGCGGCGTCGTTTGATCCCGCCTGAACGCACGTTGAGTCAGTCCCGTCAGCCACACCACCCGCCCTCTCCCGCTCGTCTGCTTTCCCACTCGCAGTCGACAGGACTGCCGGGCAGCAGGGACAGTCTAGGCAGTGTACTTAGTGAGACCATCGCGACGGTCTACTTAGTGCACCCCTACTATCACATGCCATGAGCAATTAGCGCATTCCAGGACAGCCGGAACGATCTGATCTCAAAGCCGCCACATCCACTTGTTTCCCGTTAACAACCCTAGCCTTGACACCGACCGATGTTCGCCACCGGCACCACCACCGCGGTGGCATGTCAAAAAACACCATCACCGACTGAGTTGCAAAGTTCCTGCCACCTCAACAACGCTTATCTCCATGTCAGTTTTACACTTCCTAGTTTCTGTATTCTTGAAGCAGAGTGATAGATGACAAGACTTTATGTCCATATTAAAAACTTAATGTCAAATGTTAAGTTGAAAAATAATAATAATGTTAGATGTAGTTGAGCCTAGGGATGTTACACGATTACCAAAATATTGATTATTGAATTTTGTTGTTTTTTCAGTGATCGATTCTGAAAGCTTAGCATTTACCTGTATGTGTCATGAAAATAAACTTAAGGCCACTAGATATATGTCAATGTAATCACATGACGTATATCTAGCCAGTAGCCATGTGATGACCCTTGGCAGGTGAGCAGGAACACCAGATACGTTAGTTCGTGCTTTGGCAGCATGTTCGTAGTCTCGGTGAGGGAGGGGCAAATGTGGTGGACTACAGAGCACCATTTGTGGCAACTCAGCATCAGACACTTTGTTTATGTACAGTGCATGTAGTTAGTATAATAGCACTAGTCTTTTTTGAATGAGCAGTATGAATTGCTGTTATTATTGAGTTACGTGATTGACTGCTATTGTGTATCGATATTCACGTTGGCAGTGTGGCCTATGAAGTCAGATCTATAGCTGTGTCATGTAACATTGATAGTCATATATGTTTGCAAAAGAGCTTTAACATCCCTTATTGAGCTGTAGCTATGACACTGATACTGTATTATTGGTTAACGTATCTATGTGTATGTGTATACAGGAAGCTCAGCTTCTGACAGCAGTAGAGTAAGATTTCCCAGGTTAGCTGGTGTATGATGTTTACAGTATCATCTGACATCAAGAATGTAGCCACAGTTATGTTGTTGTTAATGACGGTGGCTAGCAGTGATCACTCGTACTCTTCGTTACACTGAATAACAAGCTGTCAAGTGGCAGAACAATGTCAAAGCCACCACATGATGTGTCTGAAGGTGCAGCAGTGACTCATCCAAACAATACCAGCACACAGCGAGGACGACCTAAGGCGGCATCCGTTTCAGCAAGTTGTGGTGACCGTCAGAGTGCTGTGCCGGCAGGTGGCACGGACAATGTACCAGCAACTGGCAAGCGTATCTCTGCATACCCAATGCAGCGGAGAGGCTCGCGTAAGAAAACATTGTCATTGAATCCAGAGGAACGTGAAGCTCTGGAGAATTTAATTGAGGAAGTCATAATGGGTGGTGTTGGTGAGGGAGTTATTGACAGTGATGCTAGTTCATCTGATGATGATGATGACGATTCAGAGTTGCCATCTTCTGCTCAAAACGCTCTTTCTGGTTTAACCATGACAGTCACTGCTGGCGATTTGGCTGAGCAGGATACATTTGTTAAAGGAGGGAAGAAGTTCTATCCTGGGCAGTTAAAGGTTGCACTGAAGCACATGCATGATCTTCCTCCGAGATTTGTCCGGAAGCTTGCCAAAGCACAGCAGTACTTGGATGCTGGCGGCAGCATGTACTCCAAGCCCGTGGTTAGCGTTGGTCGTATAGATGAAGAAGAAGAGACGACTGCTCACTCGAAGGATGATATAAAACAACCAAAGTCGGCGACAGTTGCTGCAACACCAGCTGCAAATGTGTTGGATCGGGATAAAACCAGGGTGAAAGAACACAAGCTTAAGGATGCGAAAAAGGTGATTCGAACGTTGTTGACCGACCGTGACCAGTATGTTGACGAGACTGTAAGTGCTGTGGTCGTCAGCAGTCATTCCAATGCGTCTTCAAGTGACAGTGTTTATTCAACAACTGTATCTATTGCTAGCGAACAGAAGTCGCCAAATGTTGCTCAACATCATCAGCACGATGCTGCCACACGGCGCGTTGTCTCAGATAATGTTTCGGTCGATGAAAATATCACCTCTACAAATGTGACGTGCACTTCCGATACTCACATATACCATTCAGGCGTCGGACTTAATATGTCCAGCAGAGTTGCAGAGTATGTTCCGAAAACGTCAGATGTTAAGTACAGGGCTATCCAGACATCAAACCTATCTCCGTCTGGCTCTCAGCCAGTTCCTGCTCAGCGGTTTCAGACGCCATCTGTGGGGATTCCGCAGTATCAGCTGAGTGTGCCAGTGGTTCACGGCATGAAACCGGCGCCGGTGCTAAGCCAGTCGCCACCAGGAACCCAGTATTGGATTCCACAAGCTGTGGGCCACAGCAGCGCACCCGGATTTTATGGGTCATCTCCACCTGTTGTAGGCATGACTGGAGTGCCCGGTGCTTTTAGTCAGCTTGTGCCATATGCATACTCCATCCAGTCATCATATCCGGCCGTGCAAGGTGTACATGCTTCGTACTCTCCTCAGTATCTTTACTCAGCCTCGCCGCCGAATCAAGGAGTGGTAGGTCCTCCATCGTACCCTGCTGCCACCTTCAGTCAGCCAGCATCGTATCCACTAACCGCGTTGCCTCCGGAGCATTATGTTAGACCACCAGGAGCCATGTCAACCAACTTCTACCAGAATACTCCGCCACCCGGATACTGTCTACCTCAGTCATATCGTGCTTCTGATCAGAGACCAATGTTTTCCAGTGATGTGCTACTGCCAACAGATGGAACACGACAGCATATGGTTTCTGCTGACTACACTCACAACTTAAGTGCCTTACCTGTTCATGTTTTGGCAGGCCAGCAATCACCAGCTCAGCCTGTGAATTGTAGTAATGATACAAGTCTTGGTCATACAAAGCCAGTGCGTGCTATGTCTACATCGCATAGTAATGAAACATATCTCAAGTCTCGGACTAATGTTATGCAGCCTAGTACTTGGCAGAGTGGTGGTTACCATTCCATGGAAGCTGGTGCCAAAGTGACACCGAACTCTAGATCGCATTTACAACGTTCTTCACCAGATCCGACAAGTGCCTTAAATACTCACTGTCCGCGGTTTTCCAAGTCTCCAGTCAGTGTTCCATTGGCAAATCCATGCCGTCCAAACATCAGCATCAGCAACCCAAATTCTGTTCTCAGTTCATCTCCAGCAACCGACCGACAGAGTCCCGTAGCGATTCATCCAACGGTTTCAGAAGTTTGTGTGTTTGATTTGCCTGCTGTTGACGAAACTGTTTCAACTCTGAATGGTGATCATTTTGACACAGATATGTGCCGTGCGGACGTTGAGCAACCAAAATCCCAACCCATAAGTGTTGCAGCTTTCTCGTCACCTGTTTCCAACACCAGTGCTCTTTCATGCAGTTTGTCAGCTGAGTCTGGGTCTGGAGATCCCAGCTGTACTGGTGGCTGTGAGATTGAGTGTGAGACAGCTGGCTGCACAGAAGAGATGCTAGAGCGATGTTCTTCAGCTCCTGTGACAACACAGGAGTCCAGAACTATAAATGTGGCTGAAGAGCAGTCAGGTTTTCCATGCATTTCAGTGTATACGTCGATGCAGTCAGTTAATGACTTGAATAACTCAGGTATGGCAGTGATGCCACGTGTGAATGAACATTCAGGTGGTATCTGTGTAGCTAGCAGTGACACTAGTGAGACTGTCGATTCAGCATGTTTAGATCATACAGGTAAGTCAGGTGAGTCACTCACTGGCATTGAAGAGAGCAGAGTGAACACAGAGAGTGCTGAAGATCAGTTACCACCAGAGTTACCATTTGGATTGAATTCTGCATCAGACACGGAAACGTTAAACGGATGTTCTTATGTTGAGTATCAGCTTCAAAACTCAACTTCAAGTCCTGTATCTTGCTCTGAGCCACAACTGCCAGTCACTGATGAAGGTGCAGACATTTCGTTAGACTGTGATGCAACAGATGTTAAGAGAAATGATTCCACATCAGACTTAGTAGTCACTCTGAGTTCAAGTCTTACATCCACTCTTGTGGAAATGTTTGGACCTCCTATAGAATGTGATACTGCTCATGGTATGCCACTGTTGTCATTTTTTTAAATTGTGTCGTTTCATAGTCTGGTTAGCAACACTGAGACATTGGCCTTTCTGTCACATGGTACCTAAGTGGTACAGGATTATTTGCTTCATTGTGGAAGTCGTCCTGCCAAACTTAAATTATCTTCTTACATTCAGTACTTGCTTTCATTAATTACAATGTCTTATTATGCTGCACATATGTTTGCTTTTATCATGATGATGATGATCAGTGGTTGAATTAAGAAAAAAGTAGTGGGGGACAACACCATGGCGCCGAAGGACAACTTCAACGCCGAAGGCATCGAGGCCGCACCGAAGGCATGGAGTCGAGGCGCTGGCGCCAAGGGAGTAGCTTCTGGGGAGGGGGTGTCCCCTCCCCAGTTCAGATGAGGTATGGGGAGGGGCTGTGCCCCCTCTCCAGAAAATTGTGAGGTATTTCGTATGAAATAATGCATTTTGGTGCACTTTTAACAGGAATATCTCTGATTTCCTAGCCAGTTCTGTGCCCCTTTCTCCAAAAAATGTGCTTGTGGTGACAGTTATAGACCAAAAATGGTTTTGATGCATCTTTGCACAACTCTGATGGGGTCACCCACAAAGGGAGTGTTTAATACCGGTGTTGTTGATTCTTCTGTTTGTTGCATTAAACCGCACTTTTTCATGCAAAATCGACAACACTGTGGCTTACGTTTGTCGTAGTACTGACAGCTATACGTCGCCAAGGTTTCACATGACAGTCTGTAAGAGAGTGTCCTCATACGCCGGACCATCCATGTGGAACGTACTCCCAGGCTCCCAGCAACCGTCGCGGACATCATGAAATTTCAACAACTTTAAAAAAACTGATCTTTTTACAGTTTTTAGCATTGCTTTCAATGTTTCCTAACTGTATTTTGCATTGCAAAATACAGTTAGGAAACACTTAGAACCCAGGCGCATTACATTGCAAAATTTGCAATGTAATGCGCCTGGGTTCTTATTAGGTGCACTAGAAATGTTTAGTGATGACGATGAAATGAATGTTTAGTGTTGTTATATACATTAATCACTACGTTATGAAATTTTAGTCTACGACTGAAATATTTTGTCGTGATTGCTTTCTGGTCAGACGATCTTAACAGTAGGCCTATGTGCAATTTTCCTACTGACTAGTGACTAATGAATGTTGACTGTTTGATGAATAAAGTAGCAGAAAATTGCTGCATACATAATAAGAAACGAACTGACGTCTTAACAACGATTTGTAAATGTAATGTTAATTAGCAGCACCGATGGAATTATTACTATTCTAGCACTTAGGAAGGTTAATTAGCACCAAATGTGTCACATGACACGTAGACGTTGAGCTACTTGTCAGCGATACTTGTGCACTTGCAGTGCTAGGGACAAAAACTGTCCCCCTCGGGGATGCTAGGAACACGAACAGTGGCAGGGACTGACAACCGCAGTGGGGGTAATCCTCCCGTCTCCCAGTAATTTGAGTATTGATGATGATGAAAGTTGGTCCAGCTCTTCAGAGAAAGTCTTATCTTACATGTGATAATGTTCAAGCTTAATGGGTATGTTGGTGTGTGTGATTTAAAGTGGTTTTAATTACAGTGTATACTTCATACAAAATATTACCTAACTTAGCCAGTTCCTCAAGTTTTCTTCCTCCATTTTTTCCAAAAGAGAACCTTTGGGATAAGTGGCACAGGTCCTTTATAGGCCGGGTGTGTTTGTGGTCCTCCAGCCGACAGTGTTGAAGCACTGAATGAAACGCAGCACTGATCCAAACCAGTGGCGTGGTCTTATCCTTTCTTCTTCCACTAGCGATAGATGAGACATTGCTCCCTTTACGCCTTCTGTTCTCTGACACCAGTATCAGACTGCATATAAAGTATACACAAGATAAAGTATACATATGTTGTGTACGATTGGTTGTCTGTTTGGAAGTGAGACATAGCTGATAAAGGTGGAATATAAATTGAAATAAGAACTGAGATGAACATGACCAGATGGGTATGTGGATTTACTTAGAAAGAAAGGAAGATAATGCTGTGCTTACTCAGCTCACGGGATCGTTGGGATTGGAGACAGTCAATTTGATGCTTATGAATGACAGATTGAGGTGGCTGGAACGTAAAGGCGACACTTTGTGTATGATTATGTTTGTACAGTTGCAGAAAGTTTGCATCTCTCGGGTCGTGTCTGCCTCAGTCAGTCAGCAGCACGTGCAGTCTATGCTTGTTGGTTAGAGACTTTGTCATCAGCCAACTCGACAATAAGTGACAGCACCACTGACAACGTGTGATTATTGACTTCAAGTTGCTGTGCAGTTTATACGGGTTACTTTCAACACTGAAGAGGAGCAGCTATGACTGTGGTCAAGACTTGTACCCCGGGTAACCTGGGTTTTTGATTTTGTCTAAAACCTTTGTATGTTATTCAATGTTGGAATATGGGGACAGAAAATGCATTTTTGTTGAAATACTGAACTGTAAGTAATGTGCTGAAAAACTGCATTATTCGAGTCTGCTGTATGGATGTTAGCTGTTAAGTTGTTTGTGGTTGTGGTTTATATACCTGTTATAAGTTTGATGTGTCCAAAGAGGGATCCAGTGTGCATTGAGATAAAATTTCTGCATCTGAGGTAAAATTACATAGAAACAATTTGGAAGTTACTTTAGTGATTCGTGTCATGCTTTGTTTGCATATGAACAACGAGTGGCTTCAAATTGAGTATGACAATCCAAACTGATTTTTGTTTAACAACTTTTCATCAACATTTAGTGTTAGCCAATAATTTGTGCGTGGAAAGTTAAGTATTAAAAGTTTTTATTAATTACCAGCTCCTTACTGTTGTTACATTTCACCAAAATGATGTTCTTTCTGCCTTACCTTGTTGGCTAGTTCTTTAACAGTACCGTAGTGGATGCATTTATATAAAGTTTATTTTGTGTCATAGCACATTTGTTGTGGATGCATGCTTGCTTTTGTCGTGTCAGGTTTAGTCTTTCAGTACTAAACCAAGAGATTATCTGGGAAGAACGTTCCCGAAAGACCTCTTTTTTGTCTGTTGGGATGTAAAGTAAAACCTTAACTCAATCAATCAGTCAACGTTGTTGCGTTGGGGATTCCCATCATTGGAAATCCCACTGTGAGATGATCAGCCCTAGTGGAGGTTTGCACTCTGTGACAGCTGGCTAGTTAAGATCTGTTCTGTTTTTTGTATACATGTATTGTTTCGCCTTTATGAAGTGAATGCAAACAGGTTGGTTATTTCATGTGTCAGTAATGTTGTGTGCACTTGACTGGAAGTGCATATTGTGTTTAGCATAGGCATTGCTGGGGTTTAGAACTTGGGGGCTTACATGATGAGCGCAGAGCACAAGTCTATAATGCGTGTGTGGGGTAGTGAGTGGGGTCCATGGTCAGAGCCTCCGGTCACTGGTCAGGGCTTAGGGGCAAGCCCCCCACCCCTTGAAGCTGAGAGCATTTTTAGTACTTGGACAACCAACCATGAGGCAACATTTGCCAATTCTCAGTATTTTGCGAACTTTAATGTACGTCTAGGCGTAAGATGTCAGAAAATTGTCGCGAAAATTGTTTTGATTATCTGATAAACTTTGTGGACACCCCGTGGAGCCAAAAATATTCTCTACTTAATATATGATGATCTCTGGTCCAATTTGGAGGTGGTTGGCAAGAACTGTGAACTGCCGATTTGCATCCATGGTGACAACAGTTGTGTTTACTTGCTCTTAAAGTGCTGCTTATTGACAAGACCGTCCAGACTCCAGAATACTGTGATTATTTCTGTGTTTGCTGCAGTATTCACCCCTCACTCAAAATGCTATAATTTTTGCTCTTTCTGCTGCCATTTCTAGACTTTATCTTCCATAAAAATAACACAGTTGAGTAATCTTGCCAAGTTTTCTTTCGAAGGAATGGTCGCCATATAGTAATCAACATCAGCTTAAAGCAACTGAGTGGTCACAATTCTGAGCTTCACTGAGCATATTTAAGTTAATTTTATAAGTTAATGAGCAACCCGGTTATTTGAAGTGTGATTGTTGTTATGTCGACTTCGACAAAGTCGACATAATAAAGTCTGTTTCAAATGTCCACCAGTCTGTATGTACATGCGTACATCCATCCGTCCACAAAAGGTTTCTTCGCTTTCAATGAAATTTTGCGTGTAGGTAGAGGTCGTGGAGTGATGCACGACGGTGTGCAGTATGATCCAATCCAAGGTCGAGGTCACAAGCCCTTCAAAGTTGGAAATCCAGCTATTTTCAAAAGCTATCTCCTCCGCCATTTACAATGAGAGCTAGCACTTGACCACCGATTCTTAAACTGCGGCACAATATCTAAATTTAGCCGGGCTGGATTTGTATTATTTGGCCTAGTTTCTGTGCACGTGACTTTGAAGTTGGCAGAAATGGCAGTTGTGAAGAGTCGACCGTCAGTCCTGTACGGGGCTAATTTATCTTTTTTTTGTGATGTCTGGCTCACATATGCATATATGTGGCCACGGCAAATCACAGATGCCAGAATTTGTAAAGACATCGTGCTAGCGCTAATGAAAAGTAAACCTTAGCCATAGCAATAGTTGGTTCTTCTGTAGTTATGCTAATTGCACATTGTATAGCAGACACGACTGTAACTGTACTAACATGCAATATGCTGTGTCTGGCTACTCGGTGAAAGAGTTGTTTTTATAACAAAAATTGCTTTGGCAAAGTTGTATCACTTCTGGTTGGCATTTTTCATACCATACTGACTCGTTTTGCCAGTACACTCACGATTCTTGTTCAACTTCGACTTTTATGTCACTTGTCATTTATTTATATGCTTACTCATGTTTACTTTGCTCTTTATAATGCCGTTACAGCGTATGACAACTTTTGTTTTGTTGGCATTTACATCTGATGCTTGCTAGTTCCAATTTACCAGCCTCCCACATATTGATTCACCTGCTTTTCAAAAATCATCATTGACCCATATAGTTATTGAACTCCAGTTGCCTTGAATTTAATGGTGATGTTTGTGACAAACATGTTATTGTGACAAACATGTTACAGACACAGGCAAGGGTTCAAGAAACGGAAGTTTTCTTGATGTTGGTTAGTGATACTGCTGTTATCTAATTTTTTAAAAGCAGATATACATGTATTTGTTCACTGTTAATGACTTACCGATTTCACTGACCGGCTAAATGTTAGCAAGCCATCGACACAAAGTTGGCTGCTCAGTGTTTGCAGTACTGACAGATGTCAATGTATGTGCCACTTTTGGCAGGATACTATATGCTCCACTGACTGAGTGTCATCTACTGTATATCTTCTAATAGAAACCCCCCGGCTTCTGTTTGTACAAATGATTTGGACCCCCGGCTTGTATTGGAGACACGGTTTCTACTTGAACATATGGTCTTGATCCCCAACAACCAGCCTGTTCAGAGGCCATTTAAAATTTCAGATTGTAACTTTGTACAGAAAAACTTTGATAGTGCTATGCAATGATGTCACGGATGTATTAAATAAGTAACGCTCGTAGACTGGCTGTATTTGAGACCTGGCTTCTATTAGAAGATATGTGGTAGTATTTTCTAGCTGCTGCCTGTTTTGTAATTATAATTAATCACACTGAGCTTTTTCATTGGTCTATTTTCAGTCGAGAGTTGTCAGATTTCAGTGTGTTGTTGTATTAATTGTTTTTTTGTTTGAATTCTAATGTTCAATGAACCGTTTCTATGTTGATGAGTATGTGGACAGTTGCGAACAATTAACATTGCAAAAAGCATTGTTCTTCGTACCGGCAATGAGCAGGGTGTGTTGTTAATTATAATTATGAACTTATTTCTCTTCAGTTTAGTTGTTCGTCATGCAATTAAATATTAATATTTGGACCTTTTTTTGCAAGTGTCGCATTCATACGCTCACTAAGTGTGTGTTGCTGTTAATGTTTGTCACACAATGGGTTGCATGCAGGTTTGTATCCTGTAGAAATGAGCCATTTGTCATACGTACATTAAATAGATACACTGTGGTCCATAAAATGTGGGAGTTTATTTTTTGATATCTGTAACACCAGCATTTGTAATCACCGTGTATCTCACGTCAGCTTAATAATCAAGCTGTTTTGTACATGTCTCTTGCATACAAAATGCAGTGAGTGTGACACCACTCCACGTTGATATTTCTACGCATTTTTGTTAGTGTTATTTTGTGGTTCATGTAACATTTGTTCGTGATATGTCAACTAAGACGTTTGCTGTGTAACACTATTCAGTGTGATATGTGAACCGTGAATTTCCTGAGCCTTCATTTGAACAAATGCTTTCTTACACCATTGGAACGCTGCATTGAAAAATGATGCACAAGTGTCCATGATTCCAATGCGATGTGGCCCAAATTATAACTGATTTGAATATTTGTGGACCTCACAACCGAGAAGGCATTAATTACATTACTGTTCTAAAATGAGGGTGGAAGTGGCAGGTCTGGTACCGTGGGTGGGAGGTCCCCCGGATGCTTCTTTTGGGTTTTACCTAACAGAAGCATTCCAAAGCCAGACCCATGCGGAAAAGATACCATACAACAAGTGTCATTTGGCACTGATATGTTGCAGGCACTGATGAACAGCAATTACACAAGATAACGCATTGAACTGATAAATAGGTCTTGCGGTGGTTGGTTAGTTTCCACCCTATTGTAGGTGCTAACATAATAGCTTGATGAGCCCCTCCCCCTTTCCTTTCCCATTTTGGGTCTCTGCTGCACAGAAATGCAATGACGCAGGGAGGTTGCTGTGTAGTTGTACATTCTTAACCTGGCGGAACTAAATCTACACCCAAGACCTTGTCGCCGACATAGCATATTAATGTAAAAAAACTTAGCAGTTTAAAACGACTTGTAAGGACGACAGTGGCTATGCCGCACAACTAAAACAGCAAAAATCAAAAAGGTGATATTACTTATCAGCAC
>Ga0209780_1003264_pt1 | contig 12002 bp, 8 predicted proteins | sample WorMetexBAHAMAS2_FD_187384 | JGI IMG/M metagenome (GOLD analysis project Ga0209780, IMG submission 187384) | Marine gutless worms symbiont microbial communities from Max Planck institute for Marine Microbiology, Germany - Inanidrilus exumae... | ecosystem: Host-associated > Annelida > Digestive... | reverse complement strand
GTTTTTGTTCACGTAAGCCCTGCGTGGGGCCGGAGTACCCCTTCCCTTCCTTTTACCTCCTTTGTCCATTCCCTCCCTCAGCTTTTGCTTTTTTTTACTTTTCCCCTTTTCCGTTTCTCATTCGCTTTACCTATTTTCTTCTTTTGTACATTCCTTCCTTTTCTACCAGAATCGTCCCACTCTGTTTCCAGGCTGGAGGTCATAGGAGGCGACCGAACCTGGGTTTAGTTTGTTCCGTTCATTTTGTGTTATCTGTATTGCTTAGTTAAGGTTTATTCTGGTGTTTTGTTGTATTTGGTTTAGTTTAGTCTTGCAGTGTGATAGTTGTCTTCACCTGTTGTAGGTGCTAGCATAATAATTTAAATGAGCCTCTCGATCGCTTTCCCTTTTGGGTGGATGTTGAACAAAAGGCGACCAGGGTTGAGGTTAATATATCGCTGGCCTTTTTTTTACTGGGAAGGGATAACTCCCCACTCCTGACTTTTTGTCTCTGATATTGCCATATTTGTGCTGAAAGGGGACATTCAAACTCCAACTAACTAACTTGTTCGTGTGAATTAACTTTATTTTGTCTGTTTGTACATTGTTTTACATACAAAATTACATTTGTTGTGGTGTGCATGTGTAGGGAGTTCCATGGAGCGTGAAGGTAAAGGTGATCACACTGACACCACTGAGCATTCATGCAATGACAGGCGAAGACTGTGTAACAAACGGTTTACAGCGAAGAAATACTTGAGCAGACGCAGAACATTACATGCTAGAGAAAACTGGTATTCATGCAGTGAGTGTCAGGGACGTTTTTTATCTCTAAATGCCCTGCGTTATCATAGAAATACTCATAGAGGTATATACAAGTGCACAGAATGTGGCAAACGCTGTGGTACTAGTGCACATCTAAGAGAACACAGGCGAATTCATTCTGGAGAGAAACCGTTTGCATGTACTGTTTGTGGCAAACTATTTACTACATCAGGTAGCCTTGTTATACACAGCAGAATTCACAGTGGAGAGAAACCGTTTGCATGTACTGTTTGTGGCAAACGATTTACTAATTCAGGTAGCCTTGTTAAGCACAGCAGAGTTCACAGTGGAGAGAAACCGTTTGCATGTACTGTTTGTGGCAAACGATTTACTAATTCAGGTAACCTTGATAAGCACAGCAGGGTTCACAGTGGAGAGAAACCGTTTGAATGTACTGTTTGTGGCAAACGATTCGCTCAATCAGGTAACCTTGTTGAGCACAACAAAGTTCACAGTGGAGAGAAACCGTGTAAATGTACTGTTTGTGGGAAACGATTCACTCAACCAGCTAGCCTTGTTAGGCACAGCAGAGTTCACAGTGGAGAGAAACCGTTTGAATATGCATCAGACAATGAAGGTACTTGGTTCACGTGTGACATTTGTCAGAAGAAATTCAGCCACAAGGATGACATTAGGAGTCATGTACTTCGACATGAAGGTGTGAAGGTGTGTGCTTCAAGTAAGGGTCCAGCTGCTACATTGAAAGCTCATCAGAATGTACATTCAGATTTTAAACAGTTTTGCTGTGGTAAATGTGGTAGATATTTTAAATACAAAGATACTGTTGTATGCCACTTTGAGAGATGTTCTGATGACAGACTTGGTATTATCAGTCTTTTTAATCCACATATTTCCGAGTGACCACTGTCACGGGCACGCACCACTGTGTTAATGGCGATAATACAAGCCACTGTAAGAAAGTGGATTTTGACTTCGACAAAACTGATATCAGTGATATGTTTACACACATTGAGAGTTGATTACAAATAATGAAATGATGTTGTGTTACTTCATATTTTTCTCAACGTCGCCCAATGCTTGTGAACTAGTTGCTTTATGTATGTTCTACTCAGAAAGACTCGTATTTGAAATGGTCTGTTCTATGTTGAGTTGGATGTTGATGGCTGTTCATGCATTATGTGATTGACAGTTTTTATGTGTTGTTGCATGGATTGGTTTAGTATAACATCTCTCATGCCTCTATTAATAATAATGATAATTACAAGCATAGGCGGCGGAAACGGATGCTTCTGAAATGTGGGCGAGCCAGGGGCTATTCCCTTTTTCCTAACCCCTTTTCCTTAGCTTCTCCCTTCCTTCCCTTAGACCACCTTAGAAATAGGCCCCTCCCTTCCCTCCGTCTCCTTAAAAGTAGGCCTACATAGTACATATTGCAGCTAAGGGGTCTGGGGCAGTACTTAAGCTCCCCCAGTGGATTCCAGCTGGCAAGCATATTTTGGTGAATTTTAGGCATAAATTCGCACCATTTTGACTGCTTTGACGAATACTTTCCATGTGTATTGTCTATCGTCTAAGAATGTTACCGTGATATATCTGTAATGCTTGTTACTGCATGGACTTGAATAGTTATAAGGCATACTTCCGGGCTCAAAAGTGGTTGGGCCATATATATGCTCGCCAAAACGTGTGTGGGCCGCAGCCCGCCTGGCCCCTCCGCCTATGATAATAAGTGGTCAAAGCTTTTTGACGAAAGGCTGCTTCACATTTTGTGCTATTATTGAGGATTGAATGATCCCTTTCAGTTAGTCCGTTATTAACGCCTGAATGATCTCTTTAGCAGCGTATGCCACAGCAGAGACACCCAATGCTTTTCATTGGGCTGCACAAACCCTAAAATTTTCCCTTCCTATGCGGAATCTTGACCCAAGTAATGTGTAGTATTTTGGGCCCATATGAGTCAGCTTCTAAACGGCAGCTCGACCAGTTTAGCCATTTTCCAGGGTTCATGAAAGTAACAGACAGACCATGCTACTTGTAACTCCATCTATAGCAATAGTGTGCATCTTAACTATTGTCGCGATGAGGCCTGATAATTATAATAATAGCCAGGATGATGTTTCTGGTGCTAGCATCATAGCAAGCCATTGTGACAGTTCAGCCCGTTTGTGTGATGAATCCAGATTTTAGCGTCCACTGGCCTTTAGCCCTCAGACCAAGTGAACCCTCCTGGGCTGTTAGTCTCCCGGTAGGATTCTACCGTCCGCATTTGCTGTCACCGTTTATGATTACTCAGCCCGAAAGCTGATATTTATTTTTACCATTCCACTGAGGGTGGAAGGATGAGCAGATACGGCAGTGCAGTAAGGGTGCGCAGCCTGTGCTCAAGGCTGTATGTCTCCGTGACTGTTATGATGAGCACAATTGATCGTAGTGTGATTCACACCGGAGTCCACTCACTCCACGGTCCTGAAATTTGTGCTGTATCATTCTGTAGTAATATACAATAAGTCTTCACATTTGCTGATGATAGATTAGTAGTTCGTAGACAATGTACAATTTTGTGTTGTTGGACCGCATCACCACAATAATTAGGTACGGCCTATTGCTGCAGATGGAGCAGCGTGGTCTGTATGTGTGTCTGTCTGTCGGAGAAGTTTGTGAGCCATGCAAAAAACGGCTGAGCCGATCGAGATACCGGTTGCATGGACCAAAGGAGTCAAATATTAGATGGCGGGCAAGATTCCTCCATGGCAAGGAGCATTTTGGGGAAGTTGTCCCGTCCGTTGAAAAGCATTGGGAGACTCTGCTGCGGTGTACGCAGCAAAAGGGATCATTCAATTGTCAATAACGGCGTAACGCGATGCTGCCTTTCGTCAAAATTGTTTGATGACTTGTTATACTTACCTTCTTAGTTGTGATGTAATTTAATATACACCGTCTGTTTTTAGCGATCGTGAACTCACGTTCGCTATATGCTATCGCCGTTCCGTCTGTCGTCTGTAACGTTCGTGCACCCTACTCAGCCGGTTAAAATTTTCGCCAATTTTTCTTCGCCGTTTGGTACCTTGGCCATCCATTGACATTCGCTGTCTATCTGGCATGCAGAAGTTGACCCTTATGCTGCATTGCACCATAGGCCTACAACAGTTTTAATATGATCGGAAATTCGGAATATACTGCAAATATATTAAACTTACCAAAATCGTGAGTCGTGACCAATTTTGCATTTATTGAAGGCTCCTGTACTCACCCATTCATCGAGCAAGGTAAATTTCGTACGCTAGACCAATGGTCTGCGATCACGTGCCATATTTCATCTGGATGAGTTTATTATGTCGACCTTGATACGATACGATGCGGTACATTAACGTGCGCTCAAAAGCTGTCGGGGTGGCCAGCTTAATCTAGCGCACGGCCTAGAAATGAAAAAATAAGGAAAAAATAAAATAAATACAGAGTAGTTCAGAAGAAACGGTCCAGGCAAAGGTCTGTGGAGGCAGTCCGGGAGGAAGAGATGAAACTACGGGGGTAGGATTTGTGAAAGAGGTAGGTTTTAAGCTGGGAATGAAAGAGGGAGTTATAGAATATAGATGTACAACAGAGTGGTGAATCAGAAGAGGAAGAAGTGATGGGTGAAGCGTGAAGGAATAGATAGGCCTAAGTAGGAAATGGAATGACTGGTACTAGAATGAGGTTGACGAAGAGAAAAATGGAGCTGATTCCAGAGACAAGGTGAAGCATAACGGAAGGGGCGATCAGTTCTTTTTAGAGAGGATGATGAAGGTGGCCGAGCATGAGTAACGACGGATGAAGAGCGAGGACGTTGAATGGACATGAAGTTATGAAGGTACGGAGGTTGGGTAGTTGTGGGAACATAATAGTTAGTTTTGTTTATATGTTGTTTATATATACGAGCGGGCAATTACAGACAAACAGAGAGACAGCTTATCGCATTCGCAATACTTTGTCCACGTACTGGGGACGAAGAAATGATGCATCAAACTCAAAGGCGTTTGTTAGGCGGACTACTCCTGACCATAATCTTCCCGGATTTTTCCTGTCGTGTTTTGACGCGTCGCCGCCAGTAGTAACGGGATACAATGGTAACCGAGTACAATGCGGGACCACAGGTAGAGCCCCGACTGACGCACTGGTCGATCGGCGAAGATATTGAGCGTCTCTCCGTCGCCAGGTTAACAAATGCACCGTGTGCTTGATTGATTTACGGAGGCATGTTCCAACTTGCGGGTTCTTCGGCGCGAATGGTATCGATCTGTTAGGGCTACCTACGGCGGGAGAACAACGGTCGCTAATCTCCTGATCAATGGACGCGTAGCTATGGCAAATTTCGAACACACCCGGTCAAGTTCTGGAACAATCGGTATCTCGATCTGATAAGTAAGTCAGTCAGTCACTAAGCAAGTACTTCTATAGCGCATGGTAGTGTCCGACGTCGTCGAAACCGAAACGTCGTCGAAAAATCTCAAAGTGAGTCAAAAACGTTCGACGCGATCGACGTCGAACTGTAGCGCATGGACATGGTTTTTGTAACAGAATATTGTATGGTGCGATGCAAAATATCGTTAACGTGCGCTAAAGTGAGTTAGTCGTTTCTCAACGGCACATCAGCACATTCTGGGCTATTCAGTACCATGAAAAGTTGGATAAGAATAAAGTCAGGAAATGACTAAAATGGTAAAAAGGTGAAAACAAAGGCTGTAGATCTAGTATAAAATTGAAATAACAAATATACGGTAGGTTATAAAATTGATTTCTGTGATAAAATAGATGATAGTATGACTGTCAACGCTTACAAAAAACTTTCTAACAGACCGCTAAGTATTTTTCACAGATATCATGGAAGTTGGTACATTTCACTGCAGCTGTACAGTGAAAACGCCGGCACTCACAAGAGTGCAAAGACCCACGTTGGCACTGTCTTTGTGATGCGTGACCTATATATTTGACCCTAAAATAAATTGGTTTCTAGGACTAATTTCTATGTCAAGTTTGGTCATCCTAGCTGCATCAGTTTTTGAGATCCGGAAGCTCGTCACATATTGCACTGCCGTCCTAGAAGGTCCGAGCTACAGGTAGCATGTACTGTACAGAAAATGTGGTGAAATTTGGACGATTGATTTTTTAGATATGCAAGCGAACAACAGACAGACATACATAGTTACAGACACGTACGTTGATCGAAATATTTGCACTCCTGCCAGGAATGAAGTAACAAAATACTTGAAAATAAAATGATAGAATATTAAAATGTTAATACAATATTACAGTAGGCTACAGTGCTAGACAAAGACATCTCGGCCGTATACATGTATATCTGCGTCGCGCCACATTAAATTCCGCACAGTGTTGTTATTCGCTACAGCAGGTACACCAGCCTAGATTTTCCCCCGCATTTCGCCGTAAGTGGTTTGCCCAAATTTACTTTCACTTTTCACATCATCCTCATCATCCTCATCATTTATTGGTAACATAATAACCACACGGCCTCTTTCAATGTGCATACACAAACTGTCCTTTCACACGATATACCACATCATCTTGTCAAAGTTAAGTGAAATGAACTTTTTAACAAATTTCAGTGTCACAATGTGCATAGGTATGGGCCCGAGATTGGATTACATTCTTCGAAGCCAGAACACAACATTAGCGGTAAATAACCCGATTTATACGTTTAGATAACCAAAACGACCTTGTAACGAAATTTAAACACAGATTATTTTGATGTGCCTAAAATTTTATGGGTCAAAAACCCGGTGTAAAATTTATAGGGGTCCGCCGACCCCCTTAAATCGCAGTGTCGGCACCCACCTTAGCGACAACGGCTTAGAAGACTGGGAGGGAGAATTTTGCACGGCGGCGAGAATGGGGACGTGATGACTTTTAGTGTCGTAAATTATGGCGGCTAAAACGGCGGGGGCAAAGTAGGACTTTAGTCCAGGGCATCACTTTGCATGGGACGGCATTCCGGACTTAACATCTCAAAAAGTCACGAGGCAGTACACATTAATTTGAAAAGACGGTATATGACTCACAGAAAAAAATTCTGTGAGCGCATCATTAAAATATGGAATAGTTTGCCACCAAGTATTGTTCATTTTGAATTATTATCATCGTTTAAAAATTCACTAAATAATGTTAATCTGCGTATGCGATGTATTACGCTTTTATTGTGTTGTGTATATTTAGTCTTATTTAGTATGCCTAGGTATTTTTATGTCGTATTTTTTGTTTGTGTTTTACTACTATTGAGCGATTTTAGGCTAATATGTTTGACTGTAGGCTACTTTATTCGTGACATTATGTTAGTGGCGCAAGTCACCCTTTGTCATTTGTTTGAAATAACTGTGCACGTTTGTAAAATAACAAGAACAGAACTGTGTTCTTGGCAACGCTCATTGTGTGTTTTTATTTCGCGTGATCGCAAACTGTATTTATAAATTTTCCGCGTTGTGAGGTCGCAACCCGAGTCTAAAGCGAACGTTTGCTCCGCGCCGCCACTGCAGAAATATTCCGCTTCCCGGCGAATTATTCACAGAAAATCAATTCAGTGTGTCACCGGCGCTCATGTAGCCGGTATAAAAGCTGGCGCGAGGAAATTCACTGCAGATACCGGTTTCTTGTAGTCTGTTGAAGGTGTTTCGATTGGTTGACGCGCTCGGTTCTGCCGCTGCAAGGTAACGCGTGAAAAAATCTGTCTTTTAGTTCTTCGCTGAAGAAATTTGCCACAATTAGAAATGTTTTCTGTTTTGGGAAAACGTCTGTACGAATCGACTGTTGGGCAATATTTTCAACACATTGTCACACGTCGGTCATAAAGCGTCGATGGCTATACAGTATAGAGACCTCTATACAAATGATGATACGTTAAGTATGATACGATAAGAAACGTTTAACCGTGCGCTGAAATAACGGACAGCTAGCTTACTCTATCGCACGGAACCACAAACTGGAGAAAAATGAAAAAAAACTAAAACAAAAAACAAAACAAAATGATTCGATCAGTCCGAATGTGGTCTCGTGTCGGCAATCTCAAGTGAAGAAGAGAGTCTACAGTGGGAAAATTTTTTGTGAAAGTGCAGGTGGGTTTTAAGTTTTAAGTTATGATCTAGGTCACGCCAATGACTACATGTAAACTATTAGGTCTAATACACGTAATACAATATTCACGCTAAAGAGAGCGATGTCAGCGGAGGTGCCGGACGTCTTGAATTTTAGGGCGTGAGGCAATCTTCTCAAAGTTTTCAGGTATAATATTAGCCTACTCACTGAGCTACACGCAGACTCCCGGACTGTCTTCACGGATTATTGCCTGGACCGTTTCTTCTGAGCTACTCGGTTTTTCCTTATTTTTTTTCGTTTCTGTGCCGTGCGCTAGATTAAGCTGGCCATCTCGCCAGCTTTTGAGCGCACGTTAATCTACCGTATCGTATCGTATCGTATGTACGTGTAAATATAACGTTTCAGGTATAACCAATTTGCATGCAAGTTTGGATAACAATATTATGTTACATTGTTGCAGATAAGACATCGCTATTTCGCAGGGCTAAGATATTTTAGCAGTTTGTTGTGCGAATCATATAAGTTGAAAACATAATGAAACGTTAAACAGTGCACTAAAATCGTCCATTCTCTAAGAGTTAATTGAAGAACTGCCCAGCAAATTTCAGTGTTCATTTATTTAGCTTATGTTTAAATATTTTTTGGATTTTTCTGCTACCACATTATTTTGTGGTGAAATAAAGTCGTGCGTGTAAACTGTTTCAAGTGAAAAGCGAAAAGAAGATGTCTGTCGTGTCTCCACTGGTTCTGGTGATAATCGGAGTGCTGATTCACGGCTCCTATGCCATCGAGTGCTACCAATGTTCCTCGGAGTACGGCAAAGAATGTGATGATCCTCTGGACACTTCCAAGGTGCAAAAGAGCGCCTGTCCGCATTCAAGTCATAAGACCTGCGCAAAGATGAGAGGAACCGCCACACGTGAGAACACCTGTATTCAGGGGCGGTTCTAAGAGGAAGGGGGTGGCAGGTACATGGGCCGCCCCCAACAAAAATTCTGGCCTCCTCTGCCCCAGATCAAAAATAAAGCTTGTCACTTGCTGCAAATTTGTGGTAAAGCGCCAAATCTGGAAGCAAGGTTGATGACAGTTTGTCAGTTACTCTCGCGCCCATTCGTAACGTAAAGCAAATAAGTGGAAAAGTGCAGGACTACTGCGACTTCGTTGCATGTTGTAACAGTGATATAGGTCCGTGCTCCCAGCCGAAATTATGGCCCCACTGTCCCCTACCAATGCAAACCCCAGAACCGCCACTGCCTGCATGCATTTTCTCTTCCACATATCGTAGAAGTTTGCAAGCGTTCACGCTGTAATGCCAGTCTTATTCAGGTGCAGCTGAAAACGTAGGATCGGTGATGTATCGTTTGGTGCCGTAGAAGTTCAATGCGTATTATCAACAGCTGCGGTAATCGGGCGGCGCTGTCTGTGTAGGCGAAGCTAAGTGATAACAACGTGTGATTGGCTGAGCTGAGGCTCCATTATTATTATTCGGCTCGAAGTTAGGCTTCAGCCGAATATTGGGTTCACTTTACGGCGCGTTATGGCGGTGTTCACGCGTTCGGATATAAGTCCGCCGAAAATGAACCGATTTGGATGAAATCTGGAGCACTCTTGGGGCTGGCCCTGGCATATTTTGGGTGCGATTTGCCCGGTAGCTACAGCTGGAGATCCAGGCGAAATTTTGTTTTGTTTTTGTCAGGTAAGCATTGCACATTTTACCGATTTTCCCGCGATGTCGCACGTAGCGTGGTCAGTGTGTTCGTCTGTCCGTCTGCGTGTTGGTCACACGGGTGTGCTATGCAAAAATGGCAGAACCGATCGAGATGCCATTTGGGTGGCTGCCTCATGTGGCCTAAGGAAGGAACTTAGATGGGATCAAGATCGGACGAATCCATTCGCAGACACAAGGGATGAATAGACGCGATGCGGCCTTTTGCCAAATTACTTTACACACTTGTTTGTTTTATAGCCTACTATTTCTATTCAATTTCTTTTACTTTGATGCTGCATAAACATTTTTGTGGGCGATGAAATGCAGTTTGTTTACTTACTTGTTTACTTGCATACTTGGTAAATTACGCGCGATGCTGACATGCGCGCACGCCAGCAATTGATTCACGACGATCAATTAAAACGGTGACAGCGCCGCGAAGACATCAAACTGGCGATCGATTTACTGTGGTCAGCCAGGCGCGACCACGTCGGCCGCCGGCCACGCGCCGTAACTGATGTTGAATAAATCATCGGATGGCATTCAGAAAGATCCGGGTTAACTGGTTTGATTGACAGTTGTATGGCCGGGACAGAGGCAGCGCCAGCGCATTCGTTGGGGAATTATGGCCGCGTAATGTCAATACATGTACGTTACGCGGCCATAATTCCCCAATGAATTCGCGGCGTCAATAACTTCAGGTCGACTCAGCCTTCTACCTCCGTGTGACGGTAAACTGAGTACCAGCCAAAGGGCGGTGATGCTGTGCGGCTGGGAAGGTAACCGCAGGTCTGACGAAAAGTAATGGCAGCCTACCGCCGGGTGAATGACTTAAGTCACCTGCGGGCTAACTGCCTGTACGCCGGGATCAGCTGCGGGGCCAACGCTCGGTAACAGGTATGGGAAGCCTGTACCTTTTTAACGTCAATAACTAGAAGGCAGTCGGTAGAACATCTGATACGGCGAGCAGCAGATGCGCTAACCATAACCCTAATCGTAACCAAAACCCTGACCCTAACCTTCCCAAATTTAAGCAACTTTTTTGGTCCGTAATTTACCTATTCCAGAAATTTCAGTCCGCTATAGGTCAGCCGACTAGGCCAACTTAGCCTTTCATCATGCCGAGGTCGATAAATTGAGTAATAAGCTATATCGGATGTGTACTGCCTCGTTTGGGTGGTGCCATCTTGTGAATGCTTACGGAGTAAAGTCAAAATGGTCATGTGGGTGGCAGGTAAAATCTGTGCGATCCCGTTAACACGTGCCATTCTGTAGCGCTTCGTAACTGTTTAGGCCGTAAGAACGCGCTATATAAGTATCGCATACTTTGACTTTACTATACTTTTAAAACTTTACTCATAATGAAACATTTATGTGCCACGTTTGGCACTGTAGTCTCCTCCGTGGGGTTCTTCGTCGAGGCCCGCACCCAGATCTGCTTTTGGCGCATTTTGAGTTTCTCCGGAGGCCCTCTAGTGATAACGACTGTGGACAATTCTTCGCTCAAAAAATAGTCCAGCGCTCATAGTAAATTGTTTAATTTTGATTTTTTTCAGGCGAGTTTTTGTGCGGGTCCTAAACGCCGAAGAATTGCAGGACCGATTTTTGTGAGGGTCTGGACGGGATAGACGCCTATATAGACAGACCCCCAAAATTCAAAGTTTGGGACTTGAAGAGATATTCTGCTGGCTTTTGCGACGACTCGGCATCGCATAGGATTTCTGTAGTTGGTTTCCTTTTTTTGTAGGAATCGGAACCTCAGATAGGAAGGGCGGAGCGATGCGCTACTGTTCTACTGAGAACAAGAATACCTGTGAGACAGGGATGTACCTGTGAGAGCGGAGATTACCTGCAAGAAAGGAGAATACCCTGAGACAGGGATATACCTGTGAGAGAGGAGAATACCTGCAAGAAAGGAGAATACCTGTGAGACAGTAGACGGCAAGTCGTTCCCAGAGTTTCACATAGAAAATGTCGATGGAGTGCTCTGCTACTGCACGGGCGACATGTGCAACTCGGCTCCGACCTCGATTGGTCATCTGACGGTCAGCTTCATCGGCGTGGCCAGTGTCCTTTCGCTGACCACTGCCCGTCTTCTCAGCCAGTGATCGTCATCATGCCGACGGGCTCTCCGAAAAACTAGCGTGTTTCTGTAGCGTATATTCTATAGCACAGAATTAGATATAATTAGATATAACTAGAAGCCAGCACTCACCAGAGTACCTTGACCCACGCCGGCAATGTTTTTTTTTCTGCCACGTGACCTTGACCTTGACCTTTAACATTCTGACCTCAAAATAAATGGGTTTTCAGGACTCATGGTAAACCACGTCTGTGTCAAATTTAGTGATCTTAGCTGTTGCATCGATATTTATCCACACATGCAGATAGGCAAGGTGTGGATATTTCGTTTACTGTTTTTGTGAGTGTTTGTTTGTACGGTTATGGA